>Ga0182748_1000071_pt1 | contig 124461 bp, 102 predicted proteins | sample eDN3rd37CKraftOP_FD_128877 | JGI IMG/M metagenome (GOLD analysis project Ga0182748, IMG submission 128877) | Enriched Organic Plus compost microbial communities from Emeryville, California, USA - eDNA 3rd pass 37_C Kraft OP (version 2) (version 2) ... | reverse complement strand
TGCAAAACTCAAAGCTTTCAGGAGTGTCTTCCGTGGCGTAAGGGACACAACATTCTTCCTGTACAGAGTGATGAAATTGTATGCTTAAAAGTCTTTACCCCCCAAACTTTCGGTATGATCCGAGCTTTTTGTTGTGCAAAAAGCTTTAAATGAGTAGCAATAAAAATAAAGGACCACTTAATTACGATAAATTAAGTGGTCTTTGTAATTCCGTCGGGATGGCCGGATTTGAACCGACGACCTCCAGCACCCCATGCTGGCGCGATACCGGGCTACGCTACATCCCGAATTATTCCTCCAATACCAGATAGGATAGATCCTGTGTGTTGAGATATTTGGAGTAATTTTGGTAGCGCTAAAATAGTAATTATTGACAAAAAATAAAATCATTTTTTCCAAATATGGAGTGCAGCGCCATGATTGAGGGTACATGACGCTGCAAATTAGTTATTTACGGTAGCCATTAAAATTTGTACCCCACCATGATTCCTACTGTTTTGTTCTTCGCGTCAAGCGTCTTGTCGATACTGGTAAATCCGTGGCTATAGTACGCATCGATGGTAAAGCGGCTGACATCCACGCCGATGCCGGCCCTGCCATCAAATGAAAATTTCTTGTATTCGGTATTCGCACTGGATTTTACCGTTTTGATATCGTAGTTCAATTGCGGACCTAGCATACCGCGTAGGGTAAAATCGTCCTTCTGCAGTACGGTGTATCCAACTTGTAGCGGAAGATTGATCTGATAGAACTTGGGAGTCTTTTGAGTGCCTTCAAACGTGTATTCTTTTCGGAACAAACTCGCACCAATGCCCGGCTGAAAGAATAGACGGTCACCAATTCGAGCAAATCCGGCTATCGATACCCCTACCTTCCCGTTATTGTCCCTTACTGTTTTATTGCCGAAAGAAGTCATGTGGTAATTGCTCCCTACCTGAATGCCGTAAGTGATTTCTTGCGCCTGTGCAATACCTGCTGTCCCCAATAGTGTCAGTGCCACTAAAGTCGCATTTAATGTGTTTTTCATTGTCAATTGTGTTTTTTTGTTTTTTTAATGAGTAATGTCTTTTAGGTTATGACAATAGAAAATCAATATACCCTCAGAAAAAAAACATTTTCTATTTTCAGAACGACTACCTTTAATCCCGGGAGTACTTATGCACGTAAGAATTTGTATTTTCCAGGTAACCGCTATGGTCTGACAGTCTGTCGGTTGACTGAGATGTTAATGCAATCAAGCTGAATGCAGCAAAAAAAAATAAAAAATAAATAAGGGTAACTGTTGCTAAGGTTGTCTTACTCCTAAAGAAGATTGTGTAATCATATGGTAGATTTGGCAAATGTCGGATAATAAAGAGAAAAATTTCGAGCAGCTTTTTCGGGCGCATTACAAAGAATTGCACCGGTATGCTTTCAGGTACCTGGGGGATAGTGAGAGTGCAGAGGAGGTCGTCCAGCAGGTGTTTTTGAGACTTTGGGAAAAGGACTGGGAGCACCAGGTTCATACCTCACTAAAGTCCTATTTGTATCGTGCTATTTATAACGAAAGTATGAATGTGTTAAAAAAAGAACAGCGTAAGCTTAAATATCAGTCTTATGAAATCCATCGGCAGGAACTGGAGCCGGCCGTGGACGAAAGCACCAAAGATCTTGATAAAAAGCTACAGCTGGCACTGGCGGGACTCCCAGAAAAGAGCCGGACGGTTTTCGAGCTCAGCCGATTCCAGGAAATGAAATACAAGGACATCGCCGCTACTTTGGATCTTTCGATAAAAACAGTGGAAGGACATATGAGCAGGGCACTGCGTCATCTGCGTACCGAACTTATGGACTATCTGACATTGATTATTTTTTACCTCATCTATAAGCTATGAATAAGGAACTACTAGAAAGATATATCATTGGGCAGACCAATGAAACAGAGAACAGGTTCATCCAAAGCTGGCTGGAGGAGGATGCAGACAACAGGGCAGAGTACCTGAAAGTAAAAAACGTATTGCTATCTTATCTATATGCCATGAATAAGGAGTTATTGGAAAGATATCTCGTAGGTGAAACAAACGAAGCGGAACGCGCTATCGTACAGGAATGGTTAGAAAAGGACGCTAATAATAGAGAGGCATACTTACAAATGAAAAAGTTATGGGATAGCTTACCCAAACCCTTGGAGGTACCAGAAGTGGATGTGGATAAAGCATGGATGGATTTTAAGGTCGCTAGGGATAAGCGGGCAGCGGAGCGCGCTGGAGTGTCCGAAGGAAAGATCAAGGTAATGAAGTGGAACTGGTGGGCTGCGGCGAGTATTCTGTTGCTCTCTGTTCTGGGATTTTATGTGTTTGACCGTTCACACCGGGAGCAAATGCTGCTGGTCAGCCAGGCGACTGTGCGGCAGGATTCATTACCTGACGGCTCTGCTGTCACACTCAATCGAAATACGGAAATGACCTACTCGAGCTCGTGGACCAATAAAAACAGAAATGTAGAGCTGAAAAAAGGGGAAGTATTTTTTCAGGTGCGCAAGGACAAAAATCACCCTTTTGTGATTGCAACAGGCACAACGAAGATTACCGTTTTGGGAACGAGTTTTAATGTACGTCGTCTAGCCCACGCCACCGAAGTGATCGTAGCGACAGGTCTGGTCAAAGTGGCCTATGCAGATAAGGAAGTTCTGCTGCGGCCCGAGCAGATGATCACGGTCAACGATACCGATACGATGCGCGTAGAAAAGAAAGCTGTACCGGATAAATTCTACAAATACTATGTGGATAGGGAGTTTGTCTTTCAAAATACACCCTTACAGAAGGCTGTTGAACTGCTAAGCCGTGCATATGACTACCAGATCATTATTGACCGACCGTCGGATAATGAGCTTCTTCTGACAGCTACTTTTGAACAGAACAGCCTGACGGAGATACTTAAAGTGATACGGGAATCATTAGGACTAAAAGTCATTGTTAAAGATAAGGAAATTCACCTGACACGATAATCTAAAGTGATACCATGTTTTCGAAACGAAATTGTACAAACTGCATTATGATATTATTTGCTAATAGCGGAATCCGATTTTATATGATATTTTTACTGCTGAGCACCTCTTTAGGGGTGCTGGGACAGCAGAAACTCGCAGCAACAGTCAACATGCCCGCTTATCCAAAAACGACGGTAGGCGAAGTGTTTAAAGTCCTAAAGGAGCAACAGGATGTGCTGTTCTCCTTTAACGGAAATATCTTGCAGCTGGACAGCATCCTTTATCCTCAAGCTTACCGAGGTACATTGTATGGTTATCTCGATGGATTATTGGGCAAAGAATATAGCTTTAAGGAATTGGGTAGACATATTATCGTGCAGTATACGCCTCAGCGCATGTCGGTGGATGTTGAAGTGCACACCCCTGCAAAAAACGGGGCGGTCATTACCGGATACGTCAAGAATATACGCACCAATAATCCAGTTGCCAATGCCAGTATCTTTGACCGTAGTGCATTACTGTCGACCTTGAGTGACGACAATGGCTATTTCGAGCTCGATGTCAAGAAAAAAAGCAGCCTGATCGCTGTTAACGTCAGCAAGGAGACGTTCCGGGATACCAGCGTCATGGTGATTTTCCCTATTGAAGCGAGAGTAGGTCATAAGAAGAAGCGGGAATATGGCTATTTTGAAGGTTATGAGGAAGATCATGGCCTTTATCGCTCTTTCTTCGGCAGGGTTTTTCTATCGCCAGCCCAGCGGATACAAAGCATGAACCTGGGTGGGTTGTTCCTGTACAGTCCTTACCAGATCTCCATGACACCGGGGCTGAGTTCCCACGGTTTTATACGTTCACAGATTGTCAACAAGTTTTCCTTAAACATCATTGGCGGTGCTACGGCGGGAGTCAGCGGAGTAGAGTTGGGCGGGGTATTCAATATCAACCAGTATGATATGCGCGGGGTGCAGGTAGGGGGTGTGTTCAATGCTGTAGGCGGAAATGTCGGCGGTGCGCAGCTAGCGGGCATTGCCAATCGGGTTTTTGCCAGCGTGAACGGCGTACAAGTTGCAGGCGTAATCAACAAGGCTGATACAGTGCGTGGCGTACAGCTTGCGGGAATCGCAAATACGGCCAAAGAAGCTAAAGGAACCGTACAAATAGCTGGGTTATTAAATAACAGCGCAGCCGATGTCGGCATTCAGGTTGCCGGTATAATGAACAAGGCCAAACGAGTCAAAGGTGTTCAGTTAGGGGGGATAATCAATATCGCAGACAGCAGCGACTATCCAATCGGCTTGCTAAACCTGATCAAAAATGGCGAGCGGAACCTGTCCTTGGCAATAGATGAAGAAAGCTATCTGGGCCTGCAGTTCCGTTCGGGCGGTCGGGTCCTGTACAGCATCCTGTCGGTCCAAGCAGCGCTTGCAGATGATGGCCAATCGAAATATGCTTTTGAAGCGGGTTTGGGCGCAGTGCTGCTGCGCAGGAAGAAGTTTTCGGTACGCGGCGAAATAGTCTCACGCAACCATCTGACCGATAAATTTAAAATGCTGGATAATCACCGGTCTTCATTTCGGATTATTCCCACTTATCAGCTGAGCAACAGCCTGTCTTTATTTCTAGCACCGAGTTTTAACTATGCCGAAAAAGACGAAGATGCTCCATCTGCTGGGGGCACACAATGGAAAGCTTGGCGGCGGGACCGCACGAGAAACACCTTTTATGGGGGTGGAATGGCTGGTCTTATGTTAAAATTATAAATTTAAAAACTATTTCTCGGCGACAGCTGTTATACTTATAGCTTTTAAACATTTAACATTTATATAAGCGCTCTTTGTCCCTTCGGCAAAGGGCGCTTATCGTTTCTGAATGGTTTTCACATAAAGCCGTTCGACTTTTTCCCGAGCCCAAGGTGTCTTGCGCAGGAAAGTCAAGGAGGACTTCACGCTGGGATTTTCATTGAAGCACCGGATGTTTATCCGGCGTCCCAATTCATCCCAGCCGTAATAATCGACAAGATATTCGATGATGGTATCTAGCCGTTTTCCATGTAAAGGATTATTGACTTGTTCTTGCATAAGGCAAAGATAGGAAATTTGCAAAATCATCAAGTTTTAAATGGAGCTGCTCGTCCCAAATATTCCCCGCTGCATCTAATTTTCCTTTAACTCCCTGGATTAGGAGATTACCTCGCGGATCAAGCTTGGCACCGAGTCCTTCCATAATGCGCTGTAGCTCCAGATGTGCAGTCTCGCCCTGCGCTGATGCAGTGATGATGCTTACAGCTTTGTCGGCGAACACGGTCGTAGCGGCACACCATTCGAGCAGGTTTTTCAGTCCGCTGGGCACACTGAAAATATATTCCGGACTGCTGATTAAAATTAGGTCAGCGTCTTGAATGACTTGGCGTAAAGCGATAATTTCTATCGGTGGTCGCAGCCGGCTTTCCTCCGGATCAAATGGGGGCAGCTCCTTGAGGCGGTCAAACAATGTGAGTTGAACTTGGGGGTGCAGCTGCTGCTGCAAGTGGTGGACAACCTGATGATTGGAGGAGTTTGCGCTTGCACTGCCTATGATCGCAAAAATAGTTTTCATCAATATCTAATTAGCTTGTATCTATGTGCTGGATCCGTGAATGTCACTTATCAAAAGGACTTTCAGTACAGTCTATTCTTATTGATCATGACCACGGTGATTCCATCGTAACTTTTTCTGTTATTACAGAAAGAGCTAAATTACAATTCTGAATTTAAATGGCCTTATTGTTTTTGGAGATAAAAACTTTTTCCTTTTACGGATTAAGTTTATACTTTTGGAATCAAGGATGTATATTCACTAAAATACGGATTATAGGCTTTATGATGAGAAATAAATTGGGGTATCGCTTGTTGTGGGAACGGATTCGTACAGGAGATGAGGCGGCCTTTTTTGATCTGTATGCTGCCCTATATCAAGAACTTGTGAATTTCGGAATCCGGACCTGTGGAGATACGGATCTGGCGAGCGAAGCGACGGACCAGGTGTTTGTAAAGATCTGGGAAAAGAGAGCGCAGCTCGAGCGGGTCGACAATGTGCAGTCCTACCTCATTACCTTTCTTAAACGCCGTATGTTGAGGCTTCTGGAGAAACAGCATAAAATCAATACTGCCCTTCAGAATGTCAAGGCTGAAGATGAATGGATTGAGATGCCTTATGAGGAGTTTGTCATCAAAGTGCAGACCAATGAAATCATTCAGATACGCCTGAAGGAGGCCCTGGAAAAGTTGACGTTTCGTCAAAAACAGTTGGTCAATCTTAAATTTTTTGAAGGTTTTTCTTACGAAAAGATCGCCGAACTGACCCAAATGTCCGTTAAGACCGCCTACAATACCTTATATGACGCCCTCAAAATCCTGCGGGAAGAGCTAAAAGACCTATAATCGATTCGGATCGAAATTCGACCTCAGACGGCTTCTGCCGAATCCATGGTCTCAGCATCATTTTTTTATCTACTGTAAAATAAAATTTGCTGTATTTCAGTGTTTTATAAAATATTTTGTTTTTTTCTTAGGAAAAGGAAAGCATTTTGGGCACTATAAGATAAATACTGCAAAGCATGAGCCAAAGAGATTATAAACAGTTAGAAGATTTTTTGATTGACGATACTTTCCAGAAGTATTGTTCGGGAGAAGACAAAAACTGTGTCCTGTATTGGCAGCAATATAGCTTAAACCATCCTGAGCAGGCAGAGATGATCCAAAAAGCCAAGCGCTTATACCAGATATTGGTCGGAAACCGTAGGTCTGTACATGAACAACTTGAGAGACTGAAAACCGATCTGCGAGCCAAGCCGGCCGCTCCTTTACACATTTTGGGGATGAATTGGCGCAAATGGGCAGCAGTAGCGGCAGTAATTACCGCGCTGACAGTTGGTGGCATTTGGTATTATTCACAGCCTACGATAAACACTACTGTACAGCCTATGACTTCAGTAGGACGAACTTATCAAACCAAAAAAGGAGAAAAGAAGAACTTTGAGCTGGCTGATGGCAGCACGGTCACCTTAAACTCAGCCAGCAGGCTGGAGTTGTCGGCCGATTTTAATCAGACAGAGCGCGTAGTGAGATTGGTAGGCGAAGGGTACTTTCAGGTGACGAAAGACAGGAAAAAACCGTTCGTGGTGCAAGCTTCGGATTTCGATATCAAAGTATTGGGTACTTCGTTCAATGTGAAAAGTTATCCTGACGAACCTACAGCAGAAGCTCTCTTGGTGGAAGGTGCTATTGAAATGACAAGTAAAGGCTCGCGGGAGAATTCAGTTATCATCAAGCCGAACCAAAAGATTACCGTTTTTAAACATCGGGATGCAGTCATAGCTGCGGACAAAGTAACAAAGTCAGCCGGAGATAAATTGCCGATTAAAGAAATTGCCATCGAGAATATTCCGGTAGTGCAATCAAATAGAGTTGAAATACCAGATATCGCATGGAAGGAAAACAGGCTCGAAATCGTGGACCAGGATTTCGAATCTTTGCGCCGAACACTCGAACGCTGGTACGATGTCGAAATACAGCTCCAAGGAGAGGGCTTGAAGCATTATCGTTTTACAGCAACCTTTAACAAGGAAAGTATCACACAGGTACTTGCCGCATTACAAAAAGTTGAACCATTTAACTATGAAATATATGGGAGAAAAATAACTATTTCAGAAAAGTAAAAAGGATGGTGGACCAACACCATCCTTCATTGAAAAAATGATTAACCAAAAGCAGCAACATTTGGGCTGTGCTGCTCAATTTTAATTTTAACCAACACTAAAATATGATTAAAAATTGCTTATTGCAAATGCGCAATGGATATATTGTGCGTTTTAGATTCATTATCCGGATGAAACTAGCCTTAATTATGACTACATGTGCTGTTATGAATGTTTCAGCAAATGTATTTTCTCAACAAAAGGTCTCTTTAGATGTCCAAAAAGCAAAATTGAGTAGGGTACTGAAGATGATCGAAGACCAGAGTGATTATTACTTTGTCTATAACTCGACCAATGAGAATTTAAATAAAGAAGTATCGGTCAATGTGACCAACGGAAAGGTGCTGGATGTGCTGGCCAGACTTTTCAAGAAAAGTGGATTGGTTTATTCGGTATCGAAAGAAGGTCTCGTGGTGATCAGCCAACAGCAGCAGGTTGCTGTCACCGGACAAGTGACGGACGACAAAGGCAACCCTCTGGCAGGCGCAAGCATCCGGGTGAAGGGTACCGCAGTAGGTCGGGCGACAGATATCAACGGGCGGTTTAATATTGACGCATCTACGGGAAGTACCCTTATTGTTTCTTTTGCAGGCTATACTTCACAAGAGGTTGCCGTTGCCAAAGACAACGATATCAAAATAGTACTGCTGGAAGACAACCGTATGCTCAACGAGGTCGTGGTGACAGCACTCGGGCAGAAGAAAGAAAAGCGGTCTCTGGGTTATTCGGTAACACAGGTGGCGGGCGAGTCCTTGACGACGGCGCGTGAAAATAACGTGATGAATTCACTGGTTGGAAAAGTTGCGGGCCTGGACGTCAGTTCAACCTCAGGCGGTGCCGGTGCAGCTTCGAATGTTACTATACGGGGTATTTCAAGTTTAAATCAAACCAATCAGCCATTATACGTTATAAATGGTATTCCTATGGAAAGCAAACCGGTAGGTATCGGAAATGCTAATCCTAAAGGAAACTCAGGAAGCCAATGGGATAATGCACCTGACTTAGGCGATGCAATAGGAAATATCAATCCGGATGATATCGAAAGTATTTCGGTACTCAAAGGAGCTGCAGCTTCTGCTCTTTATGGATCCAGGGCGAAGGCAGGTGTCATATTGATTACAACGAAGTCTGGAAAGGGTAATTCTATCGATTTTAACAGCAACCTGGTAGCGGAGCAGATCATCGACAATACCAACTGGCAAACAGTATATGGGCAAGGTGCCAACGGTGAGAAACCAAATTCGCAAGCCGGCGCTGCACAAGTCGGTGGTTCCAGCTGGGGAGCAAAACTGGATGGTACGCCGGTCATACAGTTTGACGGCGTGGAAAGACCGTATTCGCTCCAAAAAAGCAATTTAAAAAGGTTTTATAGAACGGGTTCGACCTGGACCAATACACTTGCACTTAATAAATCTTTTGAAGGAGGCTCAATTCGCTTGTCGGCGACAGATGTAAATAATAGATCTGTGGTGCCCAATTCTGGACTGAACAGACAATCTTTCAATCTTGTTGGACTGTTTGAGCCCCTTAAAGGCCTTACCGTTGACGCGCGTTATAACATGATTTTAGAACAGGTTAAAAACAGACCAATGGTTTCGGATGGTGCTGGAAATGCGAATTATAATGTCATGTTCCTACCAACAAGCATTAATGTTCGGGATTTGAAGCCCTGGAAAGATGCAGACGGAAACGAGATTCTGTACAATGCTGGGAACGTATATGCAACGAACCCCTGGTTTGCTGCAAATGAGTTTATAAATAACACTGACCGTGACCGTTCTATCGGATCCGTAACGGCGAAATATACATTGGACAATGGCTTGTTTTTCCAAGGACGAGTGGGACGGGATAGTTATTCTGATCATTATAAGAATGTGGTGCCTTCTGGAACAGGATATTATCCAAACGGGAAGATCGCCGAACAGGAAACGAAATTTGCTGACGTCAATGCCGATATCCTGATTGGAAAGTCCTTTGTATTGGGGGATTATACACTGACTCCGAATCTTGGTGCCAGTTATCGCAACACTAAAATCAAGCAGACAACCAATCTAGGTACCGATTATGCAATTTTTGGTGTATATAACATCTTAAATGCGAAGAATAAATCCGTTAGCTATCTCGAAAGTGAGTCTGAAACACAGTCTGCTTACGGCACAATGGAATTAGCATTCAAAGATGTGGCTTATTTAACCGGTAGCTTACGGTCAGACTGGTTTTCTACATTGGCTACACCGGGATTTGACAACAAGTTAAACTCGGTTTATCCAGCCGTGTCCGGCTCTTTTATCTTTTCGGAGTATCTTAAGCCCTCATGGTTGAGCTATGGAAAACTGAGAGCAGGTTTTGCCCAGGTAGGACAGGCGACAGATCCTTATCAAACGCTTTTGACTTATAATTTTAGGAGTGAAACCCTAAATGGGCAACCATTAGGATCGATCTCCAATAACAACATACCCAATTCCTCATTAAAAGCTTCAACAGCTACCGAGCTGGAGATCGGTACGGAACTTCGCCTTTTCAATGATCGCCTAAATCTAGATTTTACCTGGTATAACAAAAAATCAAGAGATGAAATCTCGTATATAACCACACCATCGTCAAGTGGCTATACAGGCGCGGTGCTGAATGCAGGTAAGATGCAAAATAAAGGCTTCGAAGCGCTTATTTCAGCAACAATACTTAAGTCGGAAAACTTCAAATGGGTGTCTTCACTAAACGGTTCGTACAACGACAATAAAGTCCTTTCTTTGGCCGAGGGTATGGACGAACAGACAGTAGCGACCTCCCGTTCTGGTGTGGGTTATCTGATGAACAAGGTAGGAATGCCTGCTTTTCAGATTATGGCATTCGACTATAAATATGACAGTAATGGTGAAATCGTCAAATTATCGGACGGTTCGCCAGATCGAGGTGAGTTAAAAGCTTATGGATCGGCCATGAATAAATGGTTTGCGGGATGGAACAATGAATTTAATTATAAACGTTTCAATTTTTCATTCCTAATCGATGGAAAGTGGGGAGGAAAGCTATTCTCTGGAACAGATTATTATGGATATATAGCAGGCTTGCATCAAGAGACGGTAGCCGATAGGGAAACTTTAGGAAGGACAGCAGCAACCTACTACACGAACAAAGCGAATAATGTGTCGAAAATATTTGTAAATAATGCTGACTTCGTAAAATTGAGACAGGTGGTTATGGGCTATACTTTCCCCTCAAATTTATTTAATAACCGAATTAAAGCGATTACAGTAAGTGCAGTTGCGCGTAATCTCTGGATTATTATGAAAAAAACAAATAATATTGATCCAGAATCAAGTTACAATGCAACCTTCCCCGGTCTTGAACTTGGGGGGGTACCAGCTGTACGTACTTATGGACTGAACTTGAGTGTTAAATTCTAATTGCAAAAAAATCATGAAAAGATATATTAAACCTTTATTTGTTGCGTTCATCGTCGCATCTGCCGTTGGACAAAGCAGCTGTACAAAAGATTTTGAAAAAATAAATACTGATCCAATTTCTTACAGCAAAGACAATTGGGATCCAAATTATACTTTTAGCTCTGCCCAACTATTTTATACCGGAAGTTTTGACTTTGCTTACGATACCTGGAGAGGAAATCTTATTTACTCGGCCACAATGATGCAAGGTTTGTCAACTGTAGTGAGTTATTGGGCAGGAGACAAATATATGTTGAATGAAGCTTATACTGCTGCCTATTGGGGTAATGGGACGGTAGGCGCGTATATTGAACAGGTAAGAAATATTGTCGATGTTGTTGAATTCACGAAAGATAAACCAAAGTATGCGAACTTACACCATGTGGCCCGGATATGGAAAGCGTTGATATTCGCTCGTTTGACTGACTTGTATGGGGATGTTCCTTACTCCGAAGCGGGTGTTGGATTTTATAGTAAGATTTACAAGCCGAAGTATGACAAACAACAGGATATTTATAATGATCTGTTAAAGGAAATAGAATCGGCAACAACTTCCTTAAAGGACGATGGCGATAAGGTTAGCGGAGACATTATCTATAAAGGGGATATTGCGAAATGGCGTAAGTTCGGTTACTCATTGTTGCTAAGGACTGCCATGCGTCTGGTAAAGGTGGACGCACAAAAAGCCAAGGAATATGCACAGAAAGCAGTGGGAAAAACGATGGTAAGTAACGCCGACAATGCCTTTATTTTACATGATGTTTCGGGCTCAAGGGTTACCCAAAATAGAAATAGCCAAGTTCTTTTAGGCGATGGAGGACAAGAAAACTATTATGTAAAATGGTCTAAAACGTTTATAGATTATTTGAAGGCAACAAATGATCCGCGTTTGGCACGAATAGCCGTGGCACAGCTTTATCTGTCCGAAAAAAGTAAAGATCAAAATGCTGGATATATTAGCGATCCTAAAAAACAAAAGGGTATGCCCAATGGAAAAGACCTAAGTGCAAACCCTCAATATAATATTTCGAGTGACCCCAGCTTTACCTCATTTGCAGACTACTCATCACCCAATCCAAATATGATTAAACGGACGGGGGCCACCTTTATCTTGACTTTCGGCGAGTCCGAGCTCCTTTTGGCAGAGGCTGCACAACGATGGGGTATTGGTGGTAGTGCCGCCGACCACTACAAAAAAGGTGTAAAAGCTGGCATGACATTTTTAGACCAGTACGACGGTTCACTTGCCATTAGTGAAGCAGAAGCGGATTCCTATCTTAAAAATCATCCATTTGTTGAAGCCGAAGCATTGAAACAAATCAATACGCAATACTGGGCACATACCATTACGATGCTGGACTTTTATGAGACGTGGAGCAATTGGCGACGGACTGGTATTCCCGAATTGGTGCCCGTAAATTATCCCGGTAATGCGACTTCAGGTACTATCCCCCGCCGTTTTCCCTATCCATCCACGGAAGCTGCAATCAATGGCGAAAATTACAGAGCTGCTTCTGCGGCGGTGATAGGAGGTGACAAGCTATCTGGCCGTGTCTGGTGGGACAAAGAATAATTGAAAGCTTTTTTTTGCGGCCAAACTTTTTGTAGTTTGGCCACTATAAACCACGAAATAGATTATGAATCTAAAAACTCAAATTTTACTAATTGCAGCGCTGCCTTTTATTGCTTTTTCCTGTGATCCAGTAGACAAAAAGATGAATGAAAGCGAATTGCCCAAGAAGCTCACACTGAACGGTACCTATAAGCTGATCGAAAGTATGACCATCAAAGGAAAAGATACCGTAACAGCTTTTACAGATAGCAGCAAGACCGAAATGTTCAAAATGTTCAACGATGACCATTTCTCCTTTTTCAACCATGACAAAGAAAAAGGGAAGGGCAAAGAGCCTCACTTTTTGGCAGGTGGTGGGACTTATTCATTCGACGGTAAAAAGTACCAGGAACGTCTGCAGTATTGCAGCCTGCGCGATTGGGAAAATAATGCATTTGATTTCGAACTCGAGTTTAAAGGAGACACACTGATTCAAAAAGGTGAAGAGAATTTGCCAGAATTGGGCGTTAAACACTTGATCATCGAAACCTATCTAAAAATAAAGTGATTATTATCGCCAAGGAAACTATAAAACCGCTGCACAATATATTTTGTTTATGCAAGCACCCGGGAGTTATTCTGGGTGTTTTTTTTAACAGAAATGCTTGTTAAGCAGTGACGCGGGTAGCCTATTTATTATATAAAAGAAATTAAAATTAAATTGCAACATTTTCAGCAGCTGTCCGACTATTGAATAGAACATAGGAAATAACAGTATTAATTAGCAAAACGTGCAGGATCAACTTAGCGATAAAGATTTATTAGCGATGTGCCAATCGGGCAATGAGTTGGGCTTTGCACAGCTTTATCATCGTTATGCGAAGAAGATTTTTAATTCGATCTATCGGGTTTTGTCGAATCAGGAAGAGAGCGAAGATGTATTGCAGGAGACCTTTGTAGAGTTTTTCTCAAGGCCAGACAAATGGGAGGCCGTGCTGAGTGTCGAAGCTTGGCTGCGCCGGATGGGCGTCAATAAAGCGATTTCTTTATTGCGCAAGAATAAGCAGTATTTTTCACCGATAGAAGATCTGGAGATCCGGGACGAAGGCGAAGATGAATTGCTGGAAAAAGAATGGCGGGAATGTCAGCTGACGGATCTCGAAGCCGTGATCGATCAATTGACAGGCGTGCCAAAAATGGTGGTCAACCTCTATCTTTTTGAAGATATGAGTCACGATGAGGTTGCCGACACCTTGGGAATGACAGCGGTGGCTGTGCGTAGCCAATATCATCGTGCGAAAAAGAAAATTTATGAACAACTGAAGGAGAGGTATAATTATGCGGGATAATTTGAAGGATTTTGTGAATGCCAATCGGGATGCGTTTGACCGCAGGGAACCATCTGCGGATCTATGGAATAAGATCAGACCACAGGTCGTACCCGAGGTACAGAAAAAGAAAATTAGACCTCTGTGGCGATGGGCAAGCATTGCGGCAGCTAGCATATTGATAGGAGCTGTGGCTTTCTTGATCTTTAGCCAACAAAAAGCGGATACAGCGCAGGTAGCTGATCTGAGCACAGTTCAGATCAAGCAGAAGGAGGGCGTGACGAAGCCTTTGCGGCAGCAGGTGGATGAAGTGACGGAGAAAAGAGAGCCGCGCTGGTCGATGCAGACCATGACAAGCAGAACGGAAGTACAGCTTGCGGCTAAGAGAAAAAGACAGCAGGCAGATAGGGAGCAGGTGCTGGACCTACATAAGGATGACTATGTGCAAATGCTTCAGGATTCCAGTTCGGCGAGTACACGTCTTGGAGCAGTACTCGCACTTCAGAAACAGGAGCACTTGAATGAAGATGCTGTACATGAGCTGGAGAAAACGGCAGTGTCCGATGCCAGTAGTAATGTCCGTTTGGCTGCCATAGAAACCCTGTTAGGTAGCATAGCACCAGAAGAGAGGCAACAAAAGGTGCAGGACTTTTTCGTAGCACAAAACGATCCGACAATGCAGGTCGAATTGATGCAGATGATTGCAGAGGCAGATCCGGAAATAAAATCAAGTACCAAGGAGAAGTTAAATGCCATTGTGGAGGATCCTTTGGCTCTGAAATTCGTGAAGGAACAAGCATATGCTGTACTGCTCAGTCAGTAGCAGGAAGTAAAATAGGATGCTAACATGAAATGCCAGAGTTTTGGGGCCGCAAAGAATATGAAGGATGGGAATCTTACTGTAGTAAATAGGAAAGAATAATAATTATAGCAATGAAAAAGATAAGAATAATGATTATGGGAATGGCACTGCTTTTTGCGAACGCATTGCAGGCCCAAGTGAGTGAGCAAATGGAAGGAGCGGTTCCGCCAAAACCGCCCAAAGCGCCGAGGGGAATAAGCGGTTCTTTTGACCGCGACGCAAAAAAGGTCTGGAAAGAGATCAAGGTTCCCGGTTTAGGAAATAAATTATTGTTGAAATTCGATAACGTCGCGATTGAAGGCTATAATGGTAAAGATGTATTGATCACGGCGAAGGTGGAAGAGCGGGAAGCAAATGAGCGGGCCAAAGGTTTGCGTGTGGTTAATGGTTCGGGTCTGGCTGACAATTCAGGATTGGGTATGAATATCCACAACAACGGTGGTGTTACCGAAATTAGCATGGTTGGTATGCCCTTGGAGGATTCAGTACATGTGCGCGTTCCTTTCGATCTGCCCGTGAGTGTAAAAGGAGGCCGTGGTGGATTTTTTAATGGTGGTGGAATTGAAATAAAGGACATCCGCGCTGAAGTGGAGGTCTCCAGTACCATGGGCGATGTCAAAGTCATCAATATTACGGGGCCACTCAGTGTAAAAGTAGCGCAAGGTGATGTGGTCGCCCAATTTGTCCAGCCTGTGAAAGGACCGATTTCGCTTATCTCGGCCATGGGGGCAGTGGATGTGGCTTTCCCTAAAAAATTCAGTGCTAATGTCGACGTGAAAACGTCTATGGGAAATATCTATGCAGCAGATGAATTTCAATTTGAGAAGCCTGCTGAAGAGCCTAAGGACAGCTTCCGGATATCGAATACTGTAAAAGGCAAAATGAACGGTGGCGGACAGGACGTGATTTTAAAGACATCCATGGGGGATATTTACATCCGAACCCAAAAGTAGTACTTTTGAAAATAAGCCCGCTGAGGGCTTATTTTTTTTGTTCCATACGAGCCAGGTATTGGTCATTTTCATCTTCATACAAGATTTGAACGACCCAGCCCAGTTCATGGGAAATATTGATCAGCGTGTCCTGATCTAAATACAGCCATTTAAAAGGATTGCCTTTTTTGCCTTTATATTCATATTGGTATTGAATTTCTCCAAAATAATGATGGGGCTTTTTAATATTAAAGTCCCTATAGAGATAACTGATATCTGAGGAATCGAAAATAAGCTGCCCGCGGTCGGTCAATAGGGCCTGACTATGCTGGAGGAGCTTTTTGAACCCCGCAATATCGCCGGCGATACCAATGCCGTTCATCAGAAATAGAAGAGTATCATATTTTTGGCCATTGAATTCATAGAAGTCCGTGCAAATAATATTTTGGACGCCTCGCTGCTGCATGATATGACAGGCTGGTTGGCTCAATTCCAGAGCGTCAACACGAAAGCCTTTCTCCTGGAGATAAAGACTATGACTGCCTACGCCGGCACCGACATCCAGCACCTGGCCATCACATAGCGATAGCCCGATGAATTCGAGCTCCGGGAAATCCACTGCATCTCTAAAGAATACCTCGACAGGCATTTCGTCTTGATCCCCGTAGCTCGTATGAAGGACGAGGGGAAATTTTTCTTCCTGATGTACGAAATAGTCATCCAGTGCCTCACCATATACGTCTCTATACATTGTCATCGTCGATCATTAAAACTTTTTTTGCGATATAAATGGAGTCTTCATCTCCGGTGTGCTTCATCGGTTCATCCGATAATTTAATCACCGGTGTCCAGAGCTCATCTTCTGGAAGTGCATCCGTCATTTTGATGACAATGTTCATGGGCTTAAGACCAACGTCATTTGTGAAATTGGTTCCGACTCCAAAAGAGTGTAATATCTTCCCTTCGCAATAATTCGCGATCCGCTCAACTTTGTCATAATCTAGCCCGTCAGAAAATATAATTGTTTTGGATAACGGATCAATACCATTCTTTCTGTAATGAGCAACGACTTTGTCCGTAAATTCCAAAGGGTCGCCACTGTCATGACGTACTCCGTCGAATAGCTTGGCTAGTTTTTTATCAAATTGCTGGAAAAAGACTTCGGTGGTATAGGTATCCGACAGTGCTATTCCAAGGTCACCCCTGTACACATCGGACCAGTGCTCCAATCCCAGCAAGTTGGCCATTTTGTAGCCGTACTTTGCGGCATGAAACATAAACCATTCGTGGGCATGTGTGCCGATAGGTTTAGTTTCATACTTCATGGCGAGGTGAACGTTACTTGTACCGATAAAGGTCTTCTCTCCATACTGCTTTAAGGTGCGCACGACAAGGTCGTGAACCTCATAAGAATGCCGTCTGCGGGTACCAAAATCGGCAATGGTAATACGCAGCTTTTTATATTTCTCAATTTTCTCTTTTGCCGTGGCCATCACATCCTCATCGCGCGCCCGCACGAGCCCCTGGGATTCGTAAAAAAGCTCGCAGATCAGTGACATCAGCGGCACTTCCCATAAGATCGTCCGGTACCAGTAACCTTCAATGACGACTTCTAGATCGGGGCCGTCCTGCGTAATTTTGACCTCTTCTGGATCGTAACGATAGCCTTGTAAAAAGTCGAAATAAGTAGGATCAATATAGGGACAGTTGCGTGCAAAAAAAGCTTTTTCTGCTTTGGTAAGTCGCAGATCAGCCATTTCATGAACGGCTTCCCGTAAAAGGATGTCAAATCCCTCCGGAAATTTATGGTGACCTCGGTTGATGAAGTGATAGCGGGCTTTTGCCTTGGGAAATAGCTTGACCACCGCATGCTGCATCGTGAATTTATAAAAATCGTTGTCCAATATAGAGGTTATTGATGCCATCTTATTCTGTATGATTTTGTTTGAAGGGGTAAATTTACTAATTAACATGAAAAAGTACGGATTGTTCAGTACAAATACAACTTTCGTGTTGATGTGGCTGCAATTCGTTGGTTGGCCTGCGGACGACTAACGGCGATGTTGGGGAATACATTTCTTGTGATTTGAAAAAGATAGATTGGTGATGGGTCTTAAAAAAAGCGGGTACAGTAGATGTACTGTCCCGCCTTTGTTCTGTTTACTTAAGTTATTCTCAACGTGTTCTGCCGCCAGAAGATCTTTCCGAACCGCCACCCCGGCCTGAACTTTCGGACGACCGGCTTCTTGAAGTGGATGCCCCCTGTTGGCTCGATCTTTCCACGGATGGGGCAGAAGATCTGCTTCTAGTATTCTCGTAGCCTCTATGCTGAACTCTAGTCTGAGCAGGTTGACTCGGCTGCGAAGCTGGTTGGCTCGAACGGGTTCTGCTAACGCCCTCGTAGTCTCGGTTTTGCATCGTCTGATTTACGGGCTGACTGGAGCGCGTCCTGCTGCCACTGTCATAGCCACGGTTCCGTGTCATCTGATCAGGTTGTGAGGCTGGCTGTCCCGAACGGGTTCTGCTGCTGACAACTCCACTGTTGTCAGCAGTGCCGTCCTGTCTGTTTCTACTGGTAGAAGTAGGGTTGCTATTTGACGTACGCGTTCTAAAATCGTAATTCGTGTTATTGGGCTGTCTGCTCACATTGTTTCTGTCCACGGAACTGTTGTCTCTGGTTCTGCTGTTGCTAGTCGAACCGCGGCTTGCGCCATTATTGTTACTTTCGCTACGTGATCTTATCGAAGCATTACCATTGTTATCAATATATAGTTCGCGGTTTCCCGATCTCGAATTGATATTGTCCCGATTGGAGATGACGCGATTGTTACGGTCGGCGATGGAGCTGTTGTTGTTGCGTGTTCGTGTAGAAACGTCAACCACCTTGGCCGGACGCGCCGACGAACGTGTGTTGCGGTCTACAGTTGGCCGGTACATGGCAATTTCGCCAGTTCTCGTGCGACTAGCACTCGTGCGAGCCGAACCCGGTCTATTCGCATTTGTAATCCTGTTAACGGCGATGCTCCGTCCTGTTGAGCGCTCAATATCTGACCTTCTTGGACCACCCACATAATAATTGTTGTTAATGATGGTGGTATTGTTGATCACCGTCGTTCTATTATATATGCTGTTGTAATTGCGTCTGTTTACATAATAGCGATCCATATTCCGGTTCATGAAATGATTGACGGAGACGAAGGTCCAGAAATTCATTGGGATATTGACCGAAACATTGATGCTCATGCCCGGGCCAAGAGGAGCCCAGCCATAGTAATCACTGCTTTGACGCCAATTGACCCACGCTGGTCCCCATTCGTAGTCGGGAACCCAACCCCAACCATAGCGGTCGTTGTAATTCCAGCGGCCATAGTGAAAAGGAGCCCAGCCCCAATCGTAGTTGGATACCCAGGTATTGCCGTAGTCTGTCATGGTCCAGTAACCATTGGTGGCATAGGGCTGAAAATCAGGACCAGCGTCCGGAATCCAGACATAGCCATAGTTTGGATCGTTGATCCATTGTCCATAAGGCGAAAGTTCGTCGTAGAACATTTGGAAAGAGACACCCGAATTGTAGTTGTTATAACCTACATAGCTACCTCTCTGGGCCATTGAAGTTGCGCAGCTTGAAAAAGATGCGACACCGATCAACCCCAATACCCAATATTTAATGTTGCCTAAATTTTTCATCTCTGTAATTTTTTTAATGCGACAAAACTCTATGCTATTGTCTTTGTTATTATGACAGCATAACGTATAGAATGGTTTAATCGGTACACTATAATTCTGATTTTTATGATATAAAAGTCAATTTCATGATCTTTTTACATAAACGACAATTTTAGATACATATTTTTTATTTACCTTTACCGCTCGAATTGTTACGTGTTTGTTCAGCATAAGACGTGTTTATGACACATTAATTTGAAATAGACATCATTTTAAATGGCTAAAAAACTTCAGACTTTTTTTCTAGAATTCGCAAACATTCATCGTTTCTTGTTGCGGTTTTGGCGCGAATTGGTCACTCCACCATATGAATTCAAAGAGATTATCCGTCAGTGCTATGAAATAGGCTATAAATCACTGCCTTTGATTAGTCTGACCGGCTTTATTGTGGGATTTGTATTCACAAAACAATCGCGTCCTTCACTAGAGGAGTTTGGGGCGACTTCAATGTTGCCATCTTTGATTTCCATTGCCATTGTACGGGCACTTGCACCCTTGGTGACGGCGTTGATTGCCTCTGGTAAAGTGGGGTCTCAGATCGGTGCCGAACTCAGTTCAATGAATGTCACGGAGCAGATCGACGCGATGGAAGTCTCCGGGACTAATCCTTATAAATTTTTGATTGTTAGTAGAATTTTAGCTACAACGATTGGAATTCCGGTACTCTGTTTTTATGTAGCAGGGATCGGTCTATTAGGTGGTTATTTGAGTATGATGAGCAAGGACGATCTCAGTTTTTTGAGTTTTTTTACACAAGTCTTTGAAACCATTGCATTTAAGGATTTGGGAGCCATGGTGCTTCGTGCTGTAATCTTCGGTTTTACGATAGGGGCGGTAAGCTGCTATTGCGGTTATTTTTCGTCAAAAGGGACAGAAGGCGTAGGAAAGGCTGCCAATGCGGCGGTAGTAGCCTCAATGTTCTTTGTATTTATCGAGGAAATAATTATTGTACAGGTTTTATCGTTCTTTGGATAAAGGTATATGGAAAAGGCTAAATTGGATATAGATCGTTCTCAATCGGTTATAGAGATCCGCAATGTCAGCAAGTCATTCGGCGATAATCATGTGCTTAGAGGGGTAAACCTCGATTTATATAAAGAAGAGAACCTTGTCGTGCTTGGAAGATCCGGAACGGGTAAGTCGGTTCTGATCAAGCTGATTGCCGGCCTACTGCGACCTGACGAAGGAACCATCAATGTGCTAGGTGATTCAGTGACCAGCTTGAATGACCGTCAGCTGCGTGAATTGCGGCTCAAAATTGGCTTTTCCTTTCAGAACAGTGCCTTGTATGATAGTATGACGGTCCGTGAAAACCTGGAATTTCCGTTGGTGCGCAATAAGCGCAAGCTGACAAGATCGGAGATCAACTATGCTGTAGAGGAAGTGCTGGATGGTGTAGGACTGTCGCAGACCATTAATCAGATGCCTTCTGAATTATCCGGAGGACAGCGTAAACGGATCGGTATTGCACGCACATTGATCCTTAGACCTGAAATTATGATGTATGACGAGCCTACTGCTGGTCTGGATCCCATTACTTGTCTGGACATCAATGGGCTGATCAATGAAGTTCAGGAACGTTACAAGACCGCTTCCATTATCATCACCCATGATCTGGCCTGTGCAAAGGAGGTGGGTGACCGTATTGTGATGTTGCTGGATGGTAAATTTGAAAGACAGGGATCTTTTGAGGAGATTTTTGATACAGATGACGAACGCGTAAAAGCGTTTTATAATTATAATTTTATTCTATAATATACATGAGTAAGGCAGAAAATAAAAGAGCAATCATTGTTGGTATTTTTGTTTTTTTAGGCGTATTGATTCTTTTGGCCGGAATCTTTATTTTGGGCAGCCAGCAAAAGAAATTCACAAAAAATATCGAGATTACCACTTCCTTTCCTGATGTTGCAGGTTTGAAAGTCGGCAGTAACGTCTGGTTTTCGGGGGTTAAAGTGGGAATCATTAAAAATATCCATTTCAAAAGTGTGCAAGACGTGGAAGTGGTGCTGACCATTGAAGAGAAGTCTGCTGAGTATATCCGTAAAGACGCCGTGACCAAATTGGGATCTGACGGTCTGATCGGTAATAAAATTGTGGTTATCTCCGGTGGATCGCAAAATGCGCCTACTGTGGAGACCGGTGATTTTCTGCGCTCGGCCAAAACTGCTGATATGGAAGCGATGATGGAAACATTGCAGGTGAATAATGAGAACCTGGCCAAAATAACGACAGATTTTGTGGAAATCTCGCGTGGTCTGGCGGATGGTAAGGGTATGGTGGGGGCAATGCTGACAGATACCTCCATGGTCAATACCCTGCGTGCCACACTATTGTCTATCAGCGCTGCGATGAATAACGCAAATAAGGCTTCGGCAAATCTGGTGACATTGACCAATTCGTTGAACAGTAACAAAGGCTTAATTCATGATTTGACTACAGATACAGCCATTTTTTCTAATTTGCGTCAGTCGGCTGCGCAGCTGCAAGGTGTCGCGCAGACAGCCAACGCGCTGATCAATAATTTGAATAACGCATCGAGCCGTCTAAATGACAAAGATAATGCCGTTGGTGTTCTATTGAATGATCCGGCGTCCGCCGATCAGATCAAATCGGCAATCAATAATTTAAATTCAAGTACAGCAAGATTGGATGAAAATATGGAAGCCCTACAACATAATTTCCTGCTGCGCGGCTTTTTCAAAAAGAAAATGAAAGAAGAAGCTAAAAAAGCAGAGCAGCTGAAGGCAGACAGTGCGCAGTAAGCCTGCGATATATATAGGTAAGAGGCTTTACGCTTGCGTAGAGCCTTTTTTATGCAGGAAGGCTTATGCTTTTGTTATTGAAGAACAATACAGGTGTTGGGAGCTTATTTCTAGGAGTCGACCGCACCGCCAAATAATTACATATGAATAAACCGGACATTACAGACAAGGATGTAATCTACGAAGATAATCACCTGATTGCCATCAATAAAAGAGCGGGGGATATTGTACAGGTGGATGAAACGGGCGATCTTTCATTGGAAGATATGGTAAGAGCCTATCTAAAGAAGAAATATGATAAACCCAACGATGCCTATGTGGGCGTGATCCATCGTTTAGACAGGCCGGTCAGCGGCATGATCTTATTTGCCAAAACGAGCAAGGCTTTGGAAAGAATGAATAAGTTTTTTCAGGACCGGTCCGTGAAAAAGACTTATTTTGCGATCGTGCGGCAGCGTCCCCGCAAGACGGAGGGGAAATTGATCAACTGGCTGATCCGGAATCGACAGACCCGTGTGACGAAAGCTTTTCCACGTGAGGTAAAAGGCGGTACCTACGCCGAACTCGATTATATGCTTGTTGGTGAGCTCAATGGATTCTACTTACTCCGTATCGAGCCGCTGACAGGACGTACGCACCAGATCCGCGCGCAGTTGGCTGCCATGGGCTGCCCAATTGTTGGGGACAATAAGTATGGGTATCCCCGCGGCAGTTCACTGGGAAGCATCTGTCTTCATTCGCGTTCGCTTGTGTTTACACATCCCATCAAAAAAGAAAAGACGGAACTGGTTGCATCGCTGCCCGAGGATGGTTTTTGGGATAAATTTGAATCCCTGCTGCGCTAATCGTTAAATTTTCAGTAACTTTGTCCTATGAAATGGTTTAAATATCTAGTCATCATAGTGGCCCTAAGCTGCTCTACAGCATCTGTTTCGCAGGCCCAATGCGCTATGTGTACCTTGAATGCCGAAAACTCTACAAAAGAGGGGAATATGCAAGGAAAAGGCTTGAATGATGGTATCCTGTTTCTTCTGGCCATACCTTATCTAGCAGCAGCAGGTCTGGGTTTTCTGTGGTACAAAAAGTACCGCAAGCGAAACGTGCCTGCAAAGAAATTTTTTAACGAGATACAATAGACGAAATGCCGACATCTAAATTCCATGCGATGATCCATTCCAAATGTCCCAAATGCCATGTCGGGAACGTATTTGAAGGAAAGGTTTACAGTTTGCGTAAACAGCATATGAATGAGGTTTGCCCACATTGCGGCGTTAAATATGAAGTCGAGCCGGGATATTTTTATGCAGCCATGTATGTCAGTTATGCGTTGTCCGTGGCCGAAATTGTTTCGGTGTCTGTGGCTATAGCGGTGCTGAGCCGAAGCGAATCACCATGGGTGTATCTTGCAGGCTTGGCGGTGACGATCTTGCTCTTTGCACCTTTCAATTTCCGGTATGCCCGTCTGATTCTGCTTCATTTTCTGACACCTAAAATAAGCTATGACCCGCGATTCGAACTGGCTTTGGAAATTCAGGAAAACGATCGGTACTCCGAAGATGAACGCAGGAAATAAAGCTGTGTTACAAAATAAAATATAAAGAATAAAGAGCGTCTGAACGCTCTTTATTCTTTTAAGTACTTCATGGTGCTGTCAAAAAGGAAGACCTTGTCCTGGTACGTTTCTGCAACAAGCTCCTGTAAGGGAAGCAGGTGAACCTGTTGAAAATCCGCGATATGTTCTTCTGACGGGAGTACCACTTGTATGCAATAAGTCATTCCTTCATGGGGTGACTGCAACATCTGCAGAAAATGAACCTCGAATTTTTGGGATTGTACAACGTTATCCAGAATCCAGGTGACAATTTCCTGATGGATTGTTTCTTCTGCTATGACTGAGACATTATATAAAAACATATGCAAAAATAAGGTTTTCTATTGTAAAAAAGATTCTAGACGTAAATAGCAGGTTCTCATGTCGTGCAAATGCGCCTGTAACTGAGCCGAATACTCAGCGGGCGGAAAAATGGCTAACAGAAAAATGAATAGGTACGCAAAACAGGCTTATGGGCCAGTGCATCAAGTACGCCGCTTCATAAAACGTTTTTATATGATAGCTAATTTAACTAAGTTTGAATGTTATTTGAATTTACGATATCTGTAAAAATAAGGTTGCATTCACTGCAATTTGGTATTTAATTACAATATTTGAGTTAATTGATAAGGACGTATTCGGGATTATGAGGTTGCAATTTTGGACTGTTTTGTTTTTTTGTGTAGTTATGCTAGGATGTCGCCAACATCAAGTCGACCCTATACCGATCAACCATTTTTTTTCTACACCCGAAAAATCGAATTTTAAGATTTCTCCCGATGGTCGTTATATCGCTTATATCGGTATTGATAACCATTGTAAAAATATTTATCTCATTGACTTGCAACATCAAGATAGTTCGAAACAGTTGACCTATCAGAATGATATTAATGTTAAGTCATTTGTGTGGAATAGTAGTTCAAAGATTTCTTTTTTGACCGAGCAATCTTCGCAGGACAGCTTGCGACTGTATGCCGTAGACATCAAAACAGATAAAATCTGGCCGCTGATCAAACCGGTACGTGCCCGTTTTAGATGGGTACACGCTACGGTCTCCGCGGATGGAAGCTTTATTGCAGGGATCAATGACCGGGATTCTTCGCTGTTTGACCTTTATCGTATTTATCTGGACGGACGGCCGCGTGAACTCGTGCTTCAAAATCCGGGCAATATGAGCTCATGGATCGTATCATCTGACGGGAAGGTGCGGTTGGCAATTGCAAATGATTCTGTACAACAATCTGTCCTTTACCGGGCGTCTGAAAAGGTCCCGTTTAAAGAGATTATTCGCTGTGACGTGGAGAGTAGTTTTACCCCTTTGGGGTACAAAGATAGTGCGCAGTCTGTTATTTACGCCTTGTCCAACATCAACCGTGACAAGCTCGCTTTGGTCAGTTACGATCTGTCACATGAAAGGGAATTGGGCGAGCTATTCAGCCATAAAGAGGTTGATATGAGTCCGGGAGGATATTTTTCCGAGCAGAACCGATTGTTGTTCGTTAACTACACCACCTCAAGACAAGGCCGGCATTTTTTTGATAAAGCAACGAAAAGGAAATACGACCAATTGGCGAAGCAAATCGAAGGCTTTGAATTTCAGGTATTGAATACAGATGTTTCAGGAGACAGAATCATTATCAAAACTTATACCGACGTCAACCCAGGGGGGATTTATTTCTATGATTTCCGGACTAAAAAACTGACGAAGCTGGCCGATAACAACCCCGATCTGAAGGATAAGGAGTTGTCTCCGAATGAATTTGTAACCTATAAAGCGCGGGATGGGCAACAGATAACCGGTTATTTGACCTATCCAGTACATTCAAACCGAAAAAATTTACCGATGGTGGTATTGCCCCATGATGGACCCAATGGCCGTGAGGTTTGGGGGTTTGACAATGAAGCACAGTTTTTGGCCAATAGAGGATATCTGGTTTTTCAGATGAACTACAGGGGCTCGACAGGTTTTGGTAAGAAGTTCTGGACGGCGGGTTTTAAGGAATGGGGCGGTAAAATCCAGGATGATATTACCGACGGAGTGAAGTGGCTAGTCAAAGAAGGGATTGCTGACCGCAACCGGATTGCTATTGTAGGAAAAGGATTTGGCGGATATTCCGCCTTGCATGCCGCCTGCTTCAATTCGGATCTATATAGGTGTGCAGCGTCCTATTCTGGCTACACTAACCTGTTCACTTATTTTAGAGATATTCCGCCTTATTTCAAGTCCTATGTACAGAAAATGTATCAGATTGTAGGTAACCCTATTCGAGAAGCCGAATTGTTTAAAAATATTTCGCCTGTATTCCATTCTGATAAGGTAAGAATCCCAGTATTGCTCGCCCAGGGTGGAAAAGACCGTTTCAGTTCCGTGACGGATGCAAACCAATTTGTTCAGAAACTAAAAAACAACCATATTCCCGTGCAGTATTTTTTAAAGGAAGATGAGGATAGAACCTTTAAAAAAGATGAGAATGTCTTCGGCTATTATAACGAGCTGGAGCGATTTTTGGCAAAATATCTCGTAGATTAGGGGCAAACTATGAAAGCAGCGAAATACAGCTACCGAAAAAATTATGGTCTACTATTGGTGTTTTTAATCGCGATCAGTGGCTTGTACATTTTTGCGCTCTTTCTGGCCAGAAATTATACGGAGTCTCATATCAAAAATGAATTTACAAACAAGAAATCAGAAATTTTTGATCAGACATTGGTGCCTTTTAACGATTTTTTCCAGAATAGAATCCCTGAAGTTTCGTTTTATCAGGGCTTTCTGGATTCCGTACAGGCGGGCAAGTATGCATACAGCATTTTGAGTTCCTATCCGTTTGTACGTGAAATTGGTTTTTTTGATCTTCAGCTAAACAACGATCATAATCTGAACTATGGTTTTATCGTTAATAATTTGCGGATACAGCCCAAAACCATTACTTTTTTTTCCATTTCTAGGTCGGGATTGTATAAAAATACGATCCGTGACCGTGCTCAGATGGGCCTGCATTCTGAAGATATCAACAATATAGGGGTCAAACTAGCCACTTATATTGATAAATTACAGCCTAATGCAAAGCTGTCGGATAAAGATATATTAAAGGTCTTTTATACGATCCGGCCCGGGCAGATTACATATATGAATATTCCGAGAGTCAATGACTTGATTGTATACAAATCCATTATGGAGGGTAATTTGGATCACACCGTAGGCTATGAACAAGATATGTTTAATTTTCAGATTGATCCAATGTATCTTGAAGTCAAAAATAGCTATCCCAATCTTTACGAGAAGATTGAAATTGTACCTTTAGTGGGGGCACCAATAACACCAGAAAATGATGAGATCTCCACAGAAATGCCTTTGCCGGGAGCTCTTGCTGATTATAAACTGCTTTTCAGATCGAGTAAAAACTTTATTTCCGATGAGATTAACCGTAGTTTTTGGCCTGTACTGGGCGGTATATCGCTGATTTATATTATTTTGATTGCGATTCTATATTTAATTTATAGAAATTTAGAAATTAACGGAAGACTTTTTAAATTGCAGTATGATTTCATCAACAACCTGACGCATGAGTTTAAAACACCTGTGAGCGTTATTAAAATTGCTGGAAACAATATTAAAAGTGCGCAGGTGCTTTCAGAAGATGAAAGGAGGATGTACGGGAATATATTGGATCAGGAGGCTGACCGGCTCAACAATTTGATGAACAAATTATTGTCCTTTAGCCAGATCGAAAATAAAACAATAAAATTAAATAAGGAAGAGGTCGATCTGAAGGAATTTACGGAAAATATTGTTGCTTCTTCTCGAATAAAATATCCTGATTTTAAAATTAGCACAAAAATTGATGTACGAACATCTATGCTTGCGGATCCAGTATTGTTGAGCAGTGTATTTCAGAATATGATAGACAATGCCTACAAATATTCGAAAGCAGGGCATAAAATCCTGGATATTGCCATACAACAAAACAAGAAGAATTTTGTTATCCTATTTAAGGACGAAGGCATTGGAATAGAGAAGGCAGAGTTTAACAATATCTTCAAAAAGTTTTATAGAATAAAGAGTCAATATAATCAGCAAGGAAGTATTGGTTTAGGTCTGGCATTCTGTAAAGAGATTACCGAATTTATCGGTGGTGATATTACAGTAAAAAGTCAACTGGGTCAGGGGACCACCTTTACATTGGTATTTCCGGTTTAAAAATAAATTTAAATATGAACAAAGACATCACTGTTGCTGTTATTGAAGATGATGAGAACTTGCGTTTCTTGGTAAAACATCGATTGGAATCTGAGGGCTATCAAGTCATTCAAAGCGGAAATGGGAATGAAGCAGAAAGTTTGATTCTGGAAAAAAGACCCGATGTGGTTTTATTGGACTGGATGCTTCCGGGAAAAGAAGGTAACGAGATCTGTGAAGATGTACGCAAAGCAGGATTTGAGAACATCATTATTATGATGACGGCAAAATCCCAAGATGTGGACAAAATTGAAGCGTATAGTTTTGGCGTGACGGACTATATCAGCAAGCCATTCAATATGGATGTATTGATCGCTATGATAGATAACAAGGTGAAATTTTTCCTGCCTAAAAATAGTCCCGAGATCTATAAGTTTGGACAGACGGAGCATCATCCGAATATTCACTCTCTGATACGTGATGGTAAGAAGGTGGAACTGACAATTTTGGAAAACAGGATTCTGTTACATTTTCTACAGAACCTTGGGCGGGAGATCACACGGGAGGAACTGATGGAAGTGGTGTGGGGCTACAGTTCAAATGTAAATACACGCACGCTTGACATGCACGTTGTGCGTCTGCGTAAAAAGATAGAAACCAATCCGGACAAACCGCATTATCTGCAGACAGTACGGGGCTTGGGTTACAAATTTGTCGATGATGAGGAGTCCTGATAGGACCGATTACTGTCAATAGTCAAATTTTATACAGATGAATTTGTTTTGTTGAAAACAATTATTATCTTCGTATAGATTGAAAGCAAGACCATGTTACCCGACGAGGGTAATATGGTCTTGTTTCTTTTTTAAAATGTAGAAAATAAGAAAAAGATAAAATTATGGCAGAAGTAACTTATTTTACGGAAGAAGGATTGCGTAAGCTTAAAGAAGAATTAGCTTATCTGAAGACGGAAGGAAGAGCTAAAATTGCCAATGCGATTGCAGAGGCGAGGGACAAAGGCGATTTATCGGAGAATGCGGAGTATGATGCCGCGAAAGAGGCACAGGGACTACATGAGGCTAAAATAGCCAATTTGGAAAATACCTTGGCTACAGCGCGTTTGATTGACGAATCGAAGCTCGATACGTCCAAAGTCTTGGCGCTTTCTATTGTCAAGATCAAAAATAAAAAGAACGGTGCTGTGATGACCTATCAATTGGTAGCGGAGTCTGAGGCAGATCTTAAGTCTGGTAAGATTTCGGTTAAGTCTCCTATTGCACAGGGGTTGTTGGGTAAATCAAAAGGTGATACCGCCGTCATTGAGGTGCCTGCAGGTAAAATTGAATTTGAGATTGTAGAGATTTCAAGATAACATTTGTCGGTTATGTGCGGTATGCCATAACCGCACATTCACAAATTAACTTTATATTAAGAAGGTCCGATTATAGCAATCGCGACCTTTTTTGTTTATATTTGTTAAAACAATGAACGCTGAAAGGGCTGATGATTTAGAAAAAGGCAATGTTCCTGTATCTTGTCAGCTTTAGTGGATCGTATATAAATTAAGATTTATTCCAATATTGAATAATATGTCGACAATTTTTTCAAAAATCGTTGCTGGAGAGATTCCAGCTTATAAAGTGGCAGAAAGTAATGATTTTCTGGCTTTTCTGGACATTAGTCCCGTGGCCAAAGGGCATGTACTGGTGATTCCAAAAAAGGAGACGGATTACATTTTTGATATCGATGATGATGAATACATGGCACTTTGGGTGTTTGCGAAAATTGTTGCACAAGGGATAAAAAAAGTAATTCCATGTGTTAAAGTTGGTGTTGCTGTCGTCGGATTGGAGGTTGCGCATGCGCATATCCATCTGGTTCCGATCAATAAGATCAGCGATCTAAATTTTGCAGGGCCAAAGCTAACGTTGAGCAATGAGGAACTCAGTCAGATCGCCGAGACGATTAGGGAGTCCATTATCAGCATAACTACTCAAAATCAATAAGGACGAAAGATTATATTACACTTGATTTACTTTCGTTGTTTAGAAGAATACTATATTTGTACTTTGTTGTTTTAAATTATACAGGCGAGAAAGTAGATTTTGATTCTAAAAAAAGAGAAACAACATTGATTTTTACTAAAAGTTATGCATGAACTTTTGTTGTCATTTCAACAATTAATGAATCCCGAAGAGCTATTGAGTTCGGGGGGATTTTATTTAGTTATCTTAATCGTATTTGCCGAAACGGGTCTGTTTTTTGGTTTTTTTCTCCCAGGTGACTACCTCTTATTCCTAGCCGGATTATTCTGTGCCCTTCACAAGATAGATGTTAGTATTTATACACTTTGTATCGGCCTATTGGGAGCGGGTATACTGGGGAATTTTACGGGGTACTGGTTTGGATACCGGGCCGGCCCCATGTTGTTTAAGCGTAAGGATAGTCTCATCTTCAAGCGCAAATATGTAGTGATGGCCGAGGAATTTTATCATAAATATGGCGGCACGGCATTAATTATAGGTAGATTTGTTCCAATAGTTCGTACTTTTGCACCTATCTTTGCAGGTGTTGTAAAATTAGATTTCAAGAAATTCGTTTTATATAACATCAGTGGAGCTTTGATCTGGGTCTTGGTATTGACCCTTTCAGGATATTTTTTAGGGATTGAATTCCCTTGGATTATTCATTATGTAGAGTATGTAATCGTGGGGATGATCGTCATTGCATTCATGCCTATTGCTATTACCCTGCTTAAAAAGCGGATAAAAGACAAAAAAAACAAACAAAATATACAGTAAATAAAAAATGAGTAAACAAAACCCTTGGCACATGGTTTCTCCAGGTGAGAATGTGCCAAATGCCGTAAATGCTATCATTGAGATTACAAACGGATCCAAAGGAAAGTACGAATTAGACAAAGAAACAGGTTTGTTGCTTTTGGACAGAGTGATGAGTTCATCTGTCGTATATCCAGCCAATTATGGTTTTATTCCACAGACATATTGCGATGACAAGGATCCTCTGGATATCTTGGTGATCTGTTCGGTAGATATTTTGCCGTTGACTTTAGTCGAAGCTCAGGTTATTGGCGTTATGAACATGGTTGACGGTGGTGAGCAAGATGACAAGATCATTGCGGTCGCTAAAAATGATCCTGTATTCAATTATATCAAAGACATCGATCAATTGCCGCCGCATACGATGAAAGAAATTGTACAATTCTTTGAAAGCTACAAGGCTTTAGAGAAAAAACATGTTGTGGTAGAAGGGGTGAAGGGAAGAGACGAAGCACAGAGAATCTTAGTTGAGGCTATCGAATTGTACAAAAAAGAATTTGTTAACAAATAACCCCAAGCATGGCGCTCGATATTTTTTGGACATTGTTTTTGGTATTGGCCAACGGTTTTTTTGTTGCTGCCGAATTTGCTATTGTCAAAGTCCGGGTCTCCCAAATTGAAGTTCAGGCAAAAACAGGTAGCAAAGTAGCTACAATAGCCAAAAGTATAACAGAGCATTTGGATGGTTATTTGGCCGCTACACAATTGGGTATTACACTTTCTTCACTCGCCTTGGGGTGGGTCGGAGAGGCTGTAATGACCCAAATTGTGCAAGGGGCATTGGGTTTTTTCGGGGTTGAGCTGACTGGAGCAATAGCAAAAAATGCAGGTCATATATTAGCCTTTACGATCATTACCGTGTTGCATATCGTATTTGGTGAATTGGCCCCTAAGTCGATTGCGATTCAGAAGCCAGTTGCAACCACAATGAAAATTGCGGTACCTTTGCAATTTTTCTATTTTATTTTTAGACCCTTCATCTGGATATTGAATGGCTTTGCTAATTTCTTGCTGAAAATCTTGGGTTTTGAAGTAACGAAAGGCGAATCAGCACACTCTTCCGAAGAGCTGCAATATCTGCTGGACAAGGGAAAAGAGTCTGGTGCGCTGGATATTTCTGAGCACGAACTGATCAAAAATGTGTTTGATTTTAATGAGCGTATCGTCAAGAATATCATGGTCCCACGAACCAAAATTGTCGCTGTTGAAGTCACTGCAGATGCTTCGGAACTGATCGAAACGATGACAGAAGAGGGATATTCCCGTATTCCAATTTATGAAGATAACATCGACCAGATCGTCGGGATTGTCCATACCAAAGATATTTTGCCCTTGCTGGCCAAAGGTAAAGAGGTGGTTATGAAAAATATCATGCGTAAGCCATACTTTATTCCCGAAACCAAAAAGATCAATGATCTGATGGCAGAGTTTCAGCAGCGTCGTCTGCAGCTGGCGATTGTACTGGATGAATTTGGTGGTACAGCGGGGATGGCTACCTTAGAAGATATAGTCGAAGAGTTGGTCGGTGAGATTCAGGATGAATATGACGAGGAGACACCGGTAGTGGAGCGTATCTCCGAAACGGAGTATATGGTGGATGCGGGGGCGAGCATTCACGACGTCAATGAGTTTTTACCGATTGAATTGCCTGAAAGTCAGGATTATGACACCATGGCTGGACTGGTAAGTGAAATTTTTGATAAGATTCCTGAAGTCGGTGAGCGGAAGGAAGAATATGGTTATATCTTCACTATCATCCGCAAAGCCCAGCAAAATATCGAGTTTGTTAAATTAGAATTGGTCGAATCGGCTGATGAGGATTTGGAAGAATAAGAGCATAAGTATCAGGTCATGCAACTATTTTTTACTCCCGATATCGATCCCTCACTCAAAAACTTTGTCCTCAGTGAAGAGGAAAGTAAGCATGCCATTCGTGTCCTGCGCATGAATAGCGGTGACCGCCTGCATCTTATTGACGGCCGAGGTGGATTATATGAAGCGGAAGTCATAGATCCACATCCCAAACGTACTGTATTGTCCATCTTAAAAGTTGAGGAGGACTTTCAGCAGCCGAGGTATCATTTACATCTCGCGGTTGGTCCCACAAAGAATATAGACCGTATAGAGTGGTTTTTAGAGAAAGCTACAGAAGTGGGCATCCAGGAAATTACGCCTATCATCTGTGAACATTCGGAACGTAAAGAGGTTAAGCTGGATAGGCTGAACAAAGTGATTGTAGCTGCTATGAAGCAATCCTTAAAGGCCTATTTGCCTAAACTGAATCCTGCTATATCTTTTAGACAATTTTTGAGTAGACTTCCTGTAGAAGACGTACAGAAGGCCATCGCTCATTGTGTGGAATCCGATAAGAAGTATTTAGATCAGATTTTTCAACCTGGGCAGCATTATATTGTACTGATTGGCCCAGAAGGAGATTTCTCTGCTGAAGAAATTGAGCTTGCCCTACAAGCTGGGTTTCAACCCATTTCTCTCGGTGAAGCACGTCTGCGTACCGAAACAGCAGCATTAGCCGCTTGCCTGGAGATCTCGCTGCTGAATAGATAGGCTATTCATCCTGCCTTTTGCCTACTTAACGACCTCTGCGTCAACAATCTGTATTTCCGAATTTCCTTTTAATGGATCTTTTGTAAAGATCATTTTTCCCTTAAGCTTTATCGGGTCTTCCGAAAATTTAATTGCGCCGCCCTTTAGGGTGACCTCAACCATCGGGGGGATACCGTTGGACCCACAAAACTGACACTGCATGACAGGTAATACAGACATCATAAAGTTTTTGTGATTGCGCCCACTGTGCAGCGGTACCATATAACCCGGTAGCTCAACGACTTTATTTTCGAGTGCTTTGAGCTCTTTGGGATAATAGGGTGTATAAACTTTCTTTGCACCGTTATAGCTGACTTTATAAGCCATTTTATCGATGGCGTCCCATGTTTTGTTCATCATGGGCGTATGGTCCGGCACATCTGGATTGCTCCCGATCTGTGCATGAGTATTAACTATACAAAATACAATAAATGCGAATGTTGTAATCAATTTTTTCATTTTCTTTTTTCCTCTATCACCTTTTATACACTATTTATTTGACAATGTTCCGGATATACTTGTTCTGTACGCTTTGATCGCCGGAATCAACGCTGCCAGTATGCCAATGATGCACGCAACAAGCAAAAATACCAATTCTTTTGGATGAAGCCTAAAAGCTTCAATAAAGTCGGCACTCTGGCTTGTCTGGTTGCTGATGTAATACAGGGCAAGATGAGAGAGTATTAAGCCTACTAGTCCACCGACAATAGTGATTACGAGTCCTTCCAGCAATACGATGGTGAATAGTTTTGCTTTAGAAGCGCCAAGTGTGCGCATGATTGCCAGGTCATACTTGCGTTGTTTCAAAGCGTTGTAGAGATTGATAAATACGCTCAGCCCTGCGATCAGCATGATGACATAGGCGAGGATTGCCAAAGAATCTATGCCTACGCCTAGCAGCGAAAATAAGCGGGTGCTTTCCATGGCAGGAGAAGCAGCCTGCATGTCTGTTTGCTGATCGATCATTTTGGGCAATATACCTATTGCTGCAGGGGATTGATACTTGACCAATATGGCGGTAATTTCGAGACCATTTTGGGTAATCATATCCGCCCCGATCGATTTAACAAAGGTGCCTTCATCTTCATCTTCATGATCGTGATCATGGTTATGATGGGCATGGTTGTGATCGTCATGACCTTGGGTGGCAGGTGAAGTGGTCGTTTCCGGTAAGTCTTCGCCATGGTGATGCAGATGTGCTTTCACGGTCTCTTCCCGGTCCTCCTGACGTTCATGCTGTTCCCGTTCCGCAGCAGTTTCGTGTTCGGCGTGGTCGTGGCCGATGCCATGCACGTCCCAGACGCTTTCCAGATTGGTCAGTATCAGGTTGTCGGTGACATTGTTGTTTTGTTGGAGGATCCCGACAATTGTAAAAGGGTGCTCGTCATGGCTATGACCATCTTTGCTGAGCCCATGGGAGCTGTTGATTTTATCACCAATTTTGAGCTGTTGTTTTTTAGCGACCTGGGCGCCGATAACTACCTCAAAATTCTTTTGCCAGAGTCGTCCCTCCTTTACTTTAGTTTCATAGATCATCAGAAAGCTGGAGTCGGTTCCCACAATGCGGTGTCCCTTAAAGTTGTCTCCTAAAGACAAAGGGACAGCGAGGCGTACAAGAGGGTTATCACGTAGCGGCTCCAGCTGGTCCAAGGGAATATTTCCCGTAGGATTGTCGATGTGGTACACGCTGGACAAAATCAGCTGTAGCGGACTACCTTTGGCGCCTATCACTAAATCTATATTTTTACTGTTGTTGTCAAGCTGCTTTTCAAACGTGTCGCCGGTAATGGACAGGACCGCGAGGATGGAAATGCCAAACGCTGTGAGTAAGATACTCAGGAAGACAGATCCAAACTGTCTACTTAGATTTTTCCAGACCAGTTGTATTGTGTTCATAACGCATTCTAAAAACTAAGAGGATAATGAATAATAAAGTAAACCGGTTATGCCAGAAGGTACATTTTAGAGAACCTTTCTTTGATCCGTTTATCGTGTGTTGTGATTAACAGGGTCGATCCAGCTGTATCGGCGATATGTAGAAGTAGTTCCAGTACCCGGTTGGTATTGTTGTCATCGAGGGCGGCCGTCGGTTCGTCGGCGATCAGCAATGCGGGCTTGTTAATAACGCTACGCGCGATCGCAGCCCGTTGTAGCTGTCCACGGCTTAGTTCATTGGGGTAGGCCTCGGTTTTATGCTCCAGCTGTAGCTGCTGCAGTACCAGATGAATTTGTTGCACATCAACTTTCTCCCCCGCCAGAGATTGCGCCAGTTTGATGTTCTCCACTAAGGTTAAGTTTTTGAGCAGATGAGCTTCCTGAAATATAAATCCGATATACTGCGATCGGAAGTGATCCAATTTACTATTAGAGAGCTCGGAAAGGTTCTGACTATTTATCTTTACTGTGCCGGTTTCAGGCCGGGACAAGCCACCTAATATATTGAGCAAGGTGGTTTTACCAGTTCCTGAATCCCCCAGCAATAGCGTATGTTCGCCTTTTTCGATATGAATGTCAGGAAATACAATGCTTTTGGCTTTGTTATACCGGAATGATAGCTGTTTAGTAGATACGATTGGATTGCTCATACACCTCAGAATTGAAAATATATTCAAACTTAGAGAAATTGCTTTGCATATGCAATAATATTGCAACAATAGATCAATCTTGTTACAGCGGAGAAAGCCGCTAAGAGGTAATATTCCGCCAAAATACAAAAAACGGAAACCACTTTTTGGCGGGATTTTATCCCATCTTATTATTGAAATATAATAAGTATTCTTTCAAAAACGGCTTTTGGTGTTCATAGGGACATATTTAAGGCGATCCAGCTACCGTGGTTGAATTTAAGGAGAAAGTGCATCACATTCGAGTAAAAGTAAATTACATCAGGAAGTTTTTACAAAGCCTCGAAGGAAAAGTGCGTCGCATCGGAGTAAAGGTAAATTACATCGGGAAGTTTTTGCGAAGCCAGAAGGGAAAAGCGCACCGTATTGGAGTAAGGGTAAATTACATCAGGAAGTTTTTGCCAAGCCTGAAGGGAAAAGTGCGCCGCATTGGAGTAAGGGTAAATTACGTCGTGAAGTTTTTGCCAAGCCTGAAGGGAAAAGTGCGCCGCATTGGAGTAAGGGTAAACTACCTCGTGAAGTTTTTGCCAAGCTTGAAGGGAAAAGTGCACTGCATTGGAGTAAAGATAAATTACATCGGGAAGTTTTGTGAAGCCTAAATGGAAAAGCGCGCCTCATTGGAGTAAGGGTAAATTACATCGGGAAGTTTTTGTGAAGCCTTAAAGAAAAAGTTACTTCAGTACAGATAGAAAGTCATCATCAGAACACAACATGAGCACAATGTTAATAACTTTTGAGCTTAATAATTTTATTACACTGCTTTAATATGATGGAGTTAATAAGGCTGAAATATCGGTCTAATAGTGTTTAAAGTACGTTTTTTATTTGAATTGTGGTACTGTGGGTTGATTCGTAACATTAAGTTAACAAGTGGTTTACGTAATGGTAATTCGTTGTTAATGTTAATATAATATTCCGAGGATAGCTTTGCAGAAACAAAAAGCAAAATAAATTGGAACCACAATTACAACTCAAAAGAATCGCTGCTGTCATTACTCTAGCGGTAGCTGCGTCAACAACTGTTTATGCACAGAGTAGCGGGAAGTTAATGGGGACTATCACAAATAGTAAAACTGGAGAAACTCTTACCGGTGTGACTATTCGTGTTTTAGGCACTTCAAGAGGAGGGAGCTCGGACGTGTCTGGCAAATACAGTATTCCGGCGTTGCCTGTTGGTAAATACACTGTGGAATATGCATACTTAGGATATGCCACGAAACAGATTACAGAGGTCGAAATCAAGGCAAATGACATGACCAACTTGGATATTGTACTTGATAATTCTGAAGGTAAGGTATTGGATCAGGTTGTGGTAACCGGTTCTTTTAAGAAAGAATCCATTGGAGCATTATATGCTCAGCAAAAAAATAGCGCGTTAATTTCTGATGGAATTTCAAGTGAACAAATTAGAAGGTCACCTGATAAAAATACATCGGAGGCCTTGCGTCGGGTCAGTGGAACGACTATACAAGATAATAAGTTTGTAATTGTCAGGGGATTGAGTGACCGTTATAATGTAGCAATGATGGACGGCTCCGTGTTACCGAGCACTGAAGCCAATCGTCGGGCATTTTCATTTGATATCGTTCCATCCGCATTGATTGATAAGATTACAATTTCAAAGACTGCAACGCCAGATCTTCCGGCGGATTTTGCAGGCGGCGCCGTCCAAATTACAACAAAAGATATACCTGATAAGAATTTCGTTTCCTTCGGTGTGGGCTACGGTTATAACTCGGCATCTACATTTAAAGATTTTTTACAAACAAAGAAGAATTTTAGTAACTACTTTGGTTTTGATGACGGTTCAAGCCAACTTGCAAAAAACTTTCCATCGCGTACCAATGTTGACGCCGGACTTTCTCAAAAGTGGCAACGTTTAGCCCTTAAATCGCTGCCAAACGATTATTCTGTTCAAAATAAAAGTGCGTTACCATCCCAAACTTATCAATTTTCTTTGGGAAAGGTAAAGCAATATAAAGACGATAGTCGTTTTGGAGCATTATTCTCTGTTAATTACCGGAACTCTCAGACTATCTTGCCGAATATCGAGCGAAATTGGTTCACATATGACTATCAAGATCAACAATATAAATTTTCTACTAACTTAGGTGCACTTGCAAATTTTGGGTATACGTTTGGTAAAAGTAAAATTACCTGGAAGAACTTATATAACCGAACTTACGACAATACGTATACTGAACGTTATGGTACAGATGCGAGCTCGTCATCTATCAATAAGTTCTATGCATTTGACATAATGCAGAAATCTTTGTTTAAGTCAACATTAGAAGGTGAGCATGTATTGAGCGAAAAAAATGATAAATTAAAATGGACGGCATCATGGAGTAACATTGGTAATAATCAGCCTAACCAAACAAAAATCAATTATCAGAAGCATGAAGACTATATAAATGATCCTTCAGTGCCTTACTTAGCGAATCTAACTACCGTAGGAAAGGCCAACTCAAGATTGTTTGCAGACTTAAAAGAAAATATATTTTCGGGTGAACTTAGCTATTCTACCCCGCTGAATTTTCTAAGTGTACCGAGTACTTTAAAAGCTGGTGGGGGAGCACAATATCGAAAACGTAACTTTGACGCACGTTTTGTCGGTTTCGAATTCAATTCGCTAGCAGTAAGTCCCGAAGATCAGACCCGAATACTTCAATTGGCACCTGATCAAATTTTTTCTGCTGATCTAATAAATCAAAATGTCTATAAGTTTGGAGAAGTGAAGGGGGATGGTGATATATATGATGCAAAATCTCTATCCACATTTGGTTATGCAATGTTAGATCAGAAATTTGCAGACAAACTACGGATAGTATATGGTTTGCGGGTTGAAAACTACAATGTTCAAATAGACGCTTATCGAATTTTATCTGGCAATATAGAGAAAAGTGTAGACGACACTAAATTGGATTTTCTTCCTTCGATCAATATGACGTATAGCTTGACGCCGAAGACCAATTTGAGAGCCTCTTATTACCGGACTCTCGCTCGTCCGGAATTTAGGGAATTAGCGCCTTTTTCATTCTATGATTTTGAAAATATGGCGATGATTAACGGTAATGAGCGACTTAAACGAAGCTCAATTAATAATGTTGATTTCCGATTTGAGTTTTATCCGAAGGCTGGAGAAATATTATCAATTTCAGCCTTTTATAAAGGTTTTACAGATGCGATCGAACCTTTCCGCTATGATGTGAACTCTACGCCCGACATCAGCTATTTTAATGCTCCTAAAGCAGATTTATACGGAGTGGAATTGGAGGCACGAAAAAATCTTGGATTTATCGATGAGGAGGAAGAGACCTTAAAGAATACGATTGCGTATTTAAATGTTTCACTAGTGCACTCTAAAGTTAAAAATCCGACGGATTTAGATTATATAGACAAAACGAGACCTATGGTTGGACAGTCCCCTTACGTGATTAATGCAGGGTTGCAACATACGGCGCTCGAGAACCGTTTAAGTGTAAATCTCTTGTATAATAGAATTGGAAAACGTATTACTCAAGCGAGTGGAGTACGATTCGCAAGTACTTGGGAAGCACCACGTAATGTATTGGACTTCCAAGTAGGATATAAGGTTTTCAATGGTAAAGGGGAACTGAAACTTAATGCAAGCGATATCTTAAACAATGCGATAAACGTGTATTATGACAATAAAGAGCTAAATCTGCCTAATGAAACCAGCTTTAAGTATAAGCCGGGTTCAAACTATTCATTATCATTTAATTATACATTTTAGATATAACATAAAATTAATAGTGATTTAATCACAAAGTTAAAACAGTTGAATTTATTTGTTCAGTATATTAAAACTAAAAAAATGAAAAAAAGATTTTTATTCTTGTCTCTGTCCGCTTTATTGTTAGCAGGAGCTTGTAAGGAAACAACTATTACGGATGACGGTGATGGAACAGAAACGCCCACCAATCCTGGTAATGAGAATGTGGTAGAGATCTCTGGTGAAATTACAAGTAATACGACATGGACATCTGATAAGATTTACGTGTTGAAAGGATTTGTATTCGTTTCAAATGGAGCAACATTGACCATTGAGGCGGGAACCATAATAAAAGGGGACAAAGCCACTAAAGGTACGCTTACAATCACGCGGGGTTCAAAAATAAATGCTATTGGAACTGTTGAGAAGCCGATTGTATTTACTTCTGCCCTAGCTGCAGGAGCGAGAGCACATGGAGATTGGGGAGGCCTTATTATATTGGGGAAAGCTCCTGTCAATCAAGGTGCTGATGTAAAGATTGAAGGCGGCTTGGTAGGCCCATCCGGCAAAGACGAGAAAAATTATATCTATTACGGGGGAACAGACGCGGCTGACAATTCTGGTACGTTAAAGTATGTTCGCATTGAATTTGGAGGAATTCCGTTCTCTCCAGATAATGAAATCAACGGCCTCACCTTAGGCGGAGTGGGTAGCGGTACCACGCTGGATTATATTCAGGTTTACCGTTCTGGTGATGATGCTTTTGAATGGTTTGGTGGCACTGTAAATGCTAAGCATTTATTGGCAATTGGTACTTGGGATGATGATTTTGATACTGATTATGGATATTCCGGAAATGTACAATTTGCAGTAGCGCAGCGTGCAAATGCGGCAGCTGACGTCTCACAGTCGAACGCGTTCGAATCGGATAATAATGGGAGTGGAACCAACCAAACTCCAAAAACCTCAGCTGTATTCTCTAATGTGTCAGTAATTGGCCCAATCTCCAAAGATGGTTTTAATCCAAATGCAAACTTCCAACATGGAATTCAAATTCGTAGAAACTCGTCGATTAGCGTCTTAAATTCTGTGATTTCTGGATTTCCGATTGGTATTTATGTCGATGACACAAAAGTCAGTACTCCAGAATCCACATCAAAGAATGTTGTCGATGGAAATGCAGTATTTGCTAATAATTTGTTTTACGGTACGCCAGTGGGCATCAAAACTACTGCTACTACGAGTATTGCAAGCCAAGTGGAGAGTTTGCTAAAATCAAAAAATACATTTGAGACCAAATTATTTGCAAACAATCTATTCTCTGCGCCTTACAACTTTGGAAAAGATTTTTCATCTACACCAGCAAACCCGAACTTTACTTTGGCAACGGGCTCTGCGGCTGCAAGTGGTGCTGAGTTTACAAATGCGAAAGTTTCTGGTAGCTTTTTTGAAAAAGTAGCTTATCGCGGAGCATTTGGAACAGAAGATTGGACTGCCGGATGGGCACATTTTGATCCACAATCTTTAAATTATACGACGCCTGGAAAAGTGACGCAAAATTGATTTTTGTTTCACATTGTCAAGAAAAATCCTGCCTATGAGCAGGATTTTTTTGTAACGTTTGATTCGAATATTTCGTTCTACAGTCAAATTAAGATAAACTAACACGATGACAAAAACGATCTGTTTCTTTGTATTGAGTATTGTTCTGTGTTTCGCCTGTAAAAAATCCAACAATATAGAAGTTGGGCCGGAATCTTCAGGACTCAAAGTCAAAATTAAAGCGATTTCTGGTTGGGGTGAATTTGCAAATATCACTATTGATCAAGATAAGACTGAAATTAAATACGTGAATACTGCAGACAATTTGCCGCAAGTTCCGAAAGATAAAGCGTATAAAACAAGCGAAGCAACAATGAAACAATTGTTGAACTATATAGAAACCTACAAATTAATGGATACTAAAATTGATGAATGTGCTCGCTGTGCAGATGGAATGGATTATATAATTAGCATACAATGCGAAAGTAGAAAAAACACTGTAACGATTGCTGCGCAACGATCGGATGGTAAATATTCGGATTTGTTAGATCTTATTAATAAATTATAATTATTGCACCGTCAGGGTGTAGCTGTTTTTGAACCTCTTATGAGCCGTGGTTTACCTTGGCTCATAATGGTACACAATCTGGTAGGTTTGCGTTTTAAGCTCATCTGATAATTGACCGATAGCCAGGCTCTGCGCCTGTGGAGTAGGTTCGCATACAGAATAGTACTTACCATTGTATAAAATGGCATCGCCAACCGGCTGCTCAAATTGGACGGCCATTGTGATATGGGTGGGGTAAAGAAGCGTAATCATAGGTAGATTGTAAATCTCTTTAACTAAATAAAAGAACAAAGCTGCCCGGTCATCGCAGTCACTATATGTATTCAATAAAGTTTGTTCGGGAGAAAGGCGTTTTTCCTTTCCAAAGTTCTCTTCGTCATTTTCATATAAAAATGCATAGCGTGTAAATCGCATCAAATAATCTACACCATCCTTCTCACTCTTTCCTTTCAAATTTTCCTTTAGTGCTGGGATTAAGGACTGATAGGTCTCCTTGCTCAGAGGGATGTTAAAATACGTTTCAAAATCTACTCCGGGATAGTTTTTAAATAGATCACTGATATCATTATTCAGCTTAATGTTAAAATGATAGGCTTTATGTCCGTCATTAAAGGCGATTTGCTTCTCTATATAATTGGCGGGCACAAAATCGGGTAGCTTTGTGATTTTATAGCTGAAGTCGTTAGTTGCCTCAGGCACTTTGATTTTGACTGGGACATAGGTATCGGTTCGCTGAAATAGTTTTCCATAGTCATGGAAATTCAAACAGGTATATTTTTTACCGTCGATCTCAAAGAAGGGGATGTCCGAGATATCCTCATTATTTTGAATAAAGAATATGATCTGACTATTGCCAACGGCCAGACGTGCGTCATAACCTGATTTGCACATAAGAAACCACTTATACAAAGTATAACGTGCATAGTTTTCTGCTTTAGGAGCAATCTGTTGAGCTGTGCGCCGGATGAGCTGATAATACACCCAGTCACTCAGATGCTGTTTGTCTTTATAGTCCAAGAGACTATTAACTAAATTATAATAATCTGTCTGTTCGACCGTCTGGTAAAACTGTTGCACATGAGCAATTGTTAAACTGTCATCGAACGGAATATTAAAATTAACTGGGACAGTAACAGAGACTTTCCCATCGTAAAAATTGAACTCATACTGCTGCGCCTTAAGCAGCTGCGGACTGTAAGTCAACCACACTAGAAAGGTCAAAAACGCAATATGGATCCGATTGATAGTCAACTCTTAACAATTTAATAGCATTAGTGTAATATAAATTTAATAATTGTCTGGGAATTATTAAAGTATTTGATACAAATCTTTGTGTTTATTTGATATAAAATGACCTGATATTGATAGGTGTTATTGTCCTTGGTAAGCCCATAGCTGCAAATGGATAAAAACGGATGCTGAACAAAGGAGGGAGCTTTATATGAGAAATGCCTTCCAATATGAATCGTAAAGCCCAGTGTAGAGAACTGGGCTGTTTGGCGTTTCAAATTAATATGTCACTTTGGGTTTGCCATTTTCGCAAACTACACCTTTAGCAGGCTTGTCATTTCGGGATGGGCAGTCGGAGCTTTTGATCAGCAACCTTTTTGCGTGATATAGCTGGTTATATTGTTCCATCATATTTCCAAACTCTGCAAAATTCTTTGTGTCGGTCATCAATATCGGAACGAACTCACAATCTTTACGTATGGTAACAACGCTCCATTTACTGGCATCGGTGCAAGGCACATCATCAAAAAATGTGGTGATCTGGCTAAATAGATCATGCAGACGCTGGTTAATTTCTTCAAGTTCCAGATCTGTGGCCTGGGCGACTTTGACATGGCCGGTAATGCATCGCAAACCAAAATGGGGCGGAAGAGGTCCCGGATCGTTAAGTATAGGGGGGCCTTTATAAACTTTCTGAGCCCTCGCTTGTAGCTCCCTTGCTTCGGCAAGCAATTGCTTGTACTCTTTCTCAAAACTAGGATGTACGGCCGCGTAGGTATAGTACAATGTATCAATATACCATTCCTTCAGATCACTGCAAGGGCGGCTTGTGGCTAATTTTATGGCTTCCTGGATTTTAAGATCGGCAAGCCTGCTGAGTTCGTCATAATCGTCTTCTTTTTTGCAGCCGGAAAATAATAAAGCGCTCAACAAGAGGGTGTAAAATAGGGCTATTCTTTTTTTCATAATTTGGTGTTAAATCTTTCCAACCTGGATAACGTTAAATATCAGCTCCATGCTACAACCATTTGGACAGTACGTATTGTTTGCTGCTCACTGCTGTTACAAATTGATATACTTTCATTTGTTAGTTGAATTTGCTTTCGTTTTTGAAGTATTGTTTCTTTTTCCTTCTCCCGCAACGATGTTTAGTATTAATTTAAAACATTATTAACAATATAATAATAAGCTTTTTGAAGCATTATATAAGCTAGTTGTTAGTTTTGCAGCGTTTTAATTTTAAAAAGATAACCTGTATTAGCTTATGTCTATTATTTCTAATTCTTTCAGATTAATCGTTATTAACTTTTTTTTATTTCATTTTTTGTTTTAAAATATTTGTTTTGTTTGTTTTTGTAAATTATATTCGATCTAACATTAGAACCAATTGTAGATTCATTTAACCGACGTCATTATGAAAAAATTCAATCAATTGACAATTCCTTTGTTATCGTTGCTTTTTTTTTCTCACTGTAAAGAAGATGCTGCAACAAAGCAAAGTGGGCATGATCCCGGCAAACCAATCGTGCTTTCTTCTTTCTACCCAACAGAAGGGGGGGCGAAAGATAAAATCTTACTGGACGGTGAAAATTTTGGAACCGATCCGAGTAAAATCAAAGTGTATTTTAATAATGCGCGGGCGGCAGTAATCTCCTCCAGTGGAGAGCGCATCTATGCTATTGTGCCGCGATTACCGGGTGACAATCCTAAAATTTCCGTGGTTATCGGTCAAGATTCCGTAGTCTACGACAAGTCATTTACCTATCATATCCAGGCTCAGGTAAGCACGGTGACAGGAACTGGAGACAAGAATTTTTTGGCGGGGACGCTCGATCAGGCGCATGTTTATGGCAAATACCTGGATATGGACGCGCAGGGCAATTTATTTATGACCTGGCGTGATGGCGGTTCTTATGGTATCGCACGTATCAATGAGAAAGAAAACATTGTAACGCCATTATACTCTGCCACCTCAAATCCCAATCCCTATGCCAATGGCGTTACTGTGGACCGGGAGACAGGCATCATGACCGTTTCGCACGAGTCCGTTGCAGAGGTGTTCTTTTCATTCGATCCGAGAGAAGCCTGGACGCTGCGGCAGCGCAATGCGCAGTTCTCTGCCGCTGATTACGGCTCTATTGTGCAGGCGGATCGCTATGCAAACTTCGTCACATTCTGTCCTTATGACGGCCATCTCTATACGCGCTTCCGTGATGGTAAGGTCGCTAAAATACATCCGATCACTTATGCGGCCACCATTGTGCATCAGGGACCATATGGTTCGCAGTATGGACAGGCGATCAATCCGGCCAAACCCTGGGAACTTTATATCACGCTACATTCCAACGCCAGTCCCAATACATTCGCGCAGGGCATATCTGTGCTGGATCTGCGTGATCCTAACGGTACTGGCGGGTTTAAACGTATCAATGCACCCGGAGGTTCGGGATTTAGGGATGGGCCGGTCAAAGATGCCATATTCAATTATCCCAAAGATATCAAATTTGACAAGCAGGGTAATATGTTTATTGCCGATTATGGGAATCACTGTATCCGTATGTTGTCTGCAGACGGTATCGTTTCCACAGTCGCTGGACAGCCTACAAAAGCCGGGTATAAAGATGGCGGACCTGTAGAATCTCAATTTAACCAGCCCTGGGGAGTGGCGGTTAACGACCAGGGGGATATATACATAGCCGACTGGAACAACGCCCGTATCCGTAAACTAGTTATCGAATAATTAACCTATTACACTATCATGAAGATCATTCATTTTTTGTGCATACTACCGATCTATTTCTTTTTTTCGGTCACGTTTGCACAGCAGACGCAAGAACAGCTCACGGTTGCGGGGACTGTTGTTGATGAAAAAGGACAGCCGATATCCAAGGTGTCTATTTATGTCAAGGATAAACCCACTGGTGCGACGTCAACAGATGAAAACGGCAAATTCAGCATCCAGGCTGTGTACGGGGATAGGCTGGTGTTTACCAGTGTGGGATATGAAACGGCAGAACACTTGGTCATTGAATCCATAACCGGCTTACAGATAAAACTGCTGGATAAAAGTACGAATATAGATGAGGTGGTGGTCGTTGGGCTTGGTGCCAAACAACGAAAAATAAGCTCTGTGGGCGCCATCACCACAGTAGATGTCAAACAGTTACAAAGCCCTGCGCCTTCTATCGCCAACTTACTGGGCGGACGTGCAGCGGGTGTTATTTCGATGCAGACATCCGGGGAACCCGGTGCAAATATTGCAGACTTCTGGGTGCGTGGTATCGGTACCTTCGGAGCCAATGCGAAAGCGTTGGTCCTTATCGACGGTCTTGAAGGGGATCTGAATACCATCGACCCTGCGGATGTGGAGAGTTTCTCGATCCTGAAAGATGCTTCGGCAACAGCGGTATACGGTGTCAGAGGAGCGAACGGGGTGGTGCTGGTGACCACAAAACGCGGTACGGTGGACCGTATACAGATTACGGGCCGTGTCAATTCAACCATGTCCCACTTAAGCCGATTGCCAAAATACCTTCGTGCCTATGATTACGCCCTGCTTGCGAATGAAGCCTCTATCGTAAGGGGAAGTGAACCCTTATATAATGATACTGAACTGGGAATAATAAAAAATAATCTGGATCCCGATATGTATCCGGATGTCAGCTGGCAGGATGAAATATTAAATAAAAACTTTTGGCGCCAGAGTTATTATGCGTCCGGCCGGGGCGGATCTGAAGTTGCCCGTTATTTCCTGAGCCTAGGGGGCAACACGGAAACGGCTGCCTACAAAGTGGATAAAAACTCTATTTACAGTTCCAACGTGGGATACAATACTTATAACTATCGCGTCAATCTGGATATCAACCTGACAAAGACGACCAAAGTCTTCCTGGGATCGGATGGCTTTCTTTCCGACAGAAAAGAACCGGGTATCGCAGATACAGACTATATCTGGAAAACCCAGTCGACCTTGACTCCGGTATCTATACCGATCCAGTATTCAAACGGACTTTTGCCCGGAATAGGCAGTGGAGAACGTTCGTCTCCGTACGTCATGATAAACCGCACCGGTCGCTATAATCAGCAAATTTATAAAGGGAAAATAACGCTTGCACTAGATCAGGATTTAAAAAGTCTGGTCGAAGGGCTCAAAGTACGTGCACAGGGTGCCTACGATATTCATAGTTATTTCGCGGAACGCAGATGGCTGCAGCCTGCGCTATATGAAGCTACAGGCCGTAATTTGGACGGTTCACTCATCATGGCGCAAAAAGTACAGGAACGGCCTGCTGACTATGCCAAAGGCTTGAGGCAGTACCGCAAATATTTCTTTGAGTCCAGTTTAAATTATGACAAAAAATTTGGAGAAGACCACCGAACTTCGGCGTTGATCTATTATTACCTGAGTGATGCCAAAGACACCGATGATGCGACAAACAACCTGACGGCAATCCCTGTACGGTATCAGGGGGTGTCCAGCCGATTCACATACGGATACAAAGATACGTATTTGCTAGATGCCAACTTCGGCTATACAGGTTCGGAAAACTTCCAGCCGGGCCGTCAATATGGCTTCTTCCCGTCGATTGCATTGGGTTGGGTGCCAACGGGCTACAAGTTTGTGCAGGAAGCAGCGCCATGGCTGGACTACTTCAAAATCAGGGCGTCCTACGGTACAGTCGGTAACGACCGCATCATCAATGCAGTACGCTTTCCCTATCTGACAAAAGCTGACATTTATAGAAGTGATGTCTGGGGTGTCGGTGGAATTGAAACGATTACCGAAACCCGTATTGGAGCCGACAATCTGGCCTGGGAGCGAGCGATCAAATCCAATCTGGGAATCGAAGGAAAATTGTTTAATAACAAGATCGATTTTGTAATTGATTTTTTCGAGGATCAGCGCAATGGTATTTTCCAGCCCCGTGTACAGGTGCCAGATTATGTAGGCGTGATTTCCAATCCCTATGCCAACGTCGGGCGTATGAAAAGCTCTGGAGCAGATGGCAATATTACCTACACCACCAAGATCAACAACGATATGACCTTGACGCTCCGGGGGAATTTTACGTATTCCAAAAATGTGGTGCAAAATTGGGAACAGGCTTACTTGGAGTATCCTTATCTGGAGTATAATGGCTACCCCTATAACTCCATCCGTGGCTACCAGGCACTGGGTTTATTCAAAGACGAGGACGATATCAAATACAGCCCTACCCAGAGCTTTGGAGCCGTTTTGCCGGGTGACATCAAATATAAAGATGTCAATGGTGACGGGGTGATCAATACCTTGGACAAAGTGCCTCTCACGCATAGCAATTATCCCTTGACCATGTTTGGTTTCGGCGGAGAGTTTCGGTACAAAAACCTGTCTTTGGGCGTGCTCTTCAAAGGGACAGGTAAGACCTCCTTCTTCTATGTAGGGCAGCCGATGAACTATAAAGGTGTCGTGGAAAATACAGGGATGGGTTATATGCCTTTCTTTGCCGGAACACAGGGCAATTTAATTTCTTTGGTAAATGACCCCAAAAATCGGTGGATCCCAAGAGACTATGCTCTGGAACACGGTATCGATCTGTCTCTGGCAGAAAATCCGAACGCCCGTTTCCCACGGCTGCAGTATGGAAATAACAGCAACAACAGCCAACTATCCACCTTCTGGCAGGGGGATGCCAAATATATCCGCCTACAGGAGCTGACCGTGAGCTATAACGTTAGTCCAAACTTTCTTAAACGGGTCGGTATAAAATCCATGGATCTTCAATTTGTTGGAAACAATTTATATATCTGGGATAACGTGAAGATTTTTGATCCGGAACAAGCGGCATGGGGCGGACGTAAATATCCTATTCCAACAACTTATTCGTTACAGGCTTATATCAATTTTTAGTAGAACAGATATCAATTATAGACATGAAAACGTCAACGATCAAAAAAAGGATAACGAAAACTGGACTAGTTTTGATGCTGTTAATTACAGCAATATCCTGTAAAGACTATCTGAATATCGACACTTATTTTGACGACGAATTCAATATTGATTCGGCGTACAGCAACAAGCGGTATATCGAGGCTTACATGTGGGGAGCAGCTGCGCTGTTTCCGGATGAATCCAATACAATCCGTAGCAATTACACCCCCGGGCCTATGGCAACCGATGAGGCCATCAATGGTCTGACAGGTGCTGGCACAACCAATATTTATTACGGGATGGACTTTGTGACGGGCAACATCACGCCGGATTTTTACGGCGGCCTTAACCAGTGGGGTACATACTATAAGATTATCCGCAAAGCCAATAATGTGTTAAAAAATATCGATAAACCCAGAGATATGACCTACGCCGACCGTAATCGTATTGAAGGATATACCCGTTTTATACGAGCCTATGCCTACTATAATCTTATTATAGATTTCGGGCCGCCAATTCTGCTGGGTGACGAGATCGTGAATACAAATGAGACCATAGAATATTATGATCGCCCCAGAGCGACCTACGACGAAGCAATGGAGTATATCTGTGAGGAGTTCGAAAAGGCTGCGGTACAGTTACCTGTAGATGTGGGGTTACTGGATTTTGGAAAGCCCACTAAAGGTGCTGCATATGCTTTGATTGCCCGTCTACGTTTGATCCATGCCAGCCCGCTGTTTAATGGTGGACCGGTAGCGAGTTCGTATTTTGGCAACTGGACCCGCAGGACTGACGGCGTTCACTATGTCTCGCAGCAATATGATGAAAAACGCTGGGCTGTAGCGGCAGCCGCCGCCAAGCGCGTCATGGATATGGGAAAATATAAATTATATACCGTGCCTGCAGATGAAAGAACGCCGGAATTACCCGCCGGTGTGACTACAGATCCCAATTTTTACGGCAGCTATCCGAACGGTGCAAAAGGTATCGATGCCTTTAGATCCTACTCTGACGTGTTTACAGGAGAGGCCGTGGCCTCGATTAACCCTGAGTATATCTGGGGTAGAAATACGACCTATCTGAACACGAATTTAAATCAGGGGGCATTCCCGCCAACGCTGGGCGGCTGGGGACGTTTCTCCGTGACACAGAAGGTCGTGGACGCCTACCTAATGGACGATGGTCGTACGAAAGAAGAAGCCCGGGGGGATACTTATTTCGAAACGGTTGCTGACCTTCCGGCGGGAGGCACGTTCAATGATCTTTTTACGACTCAGCCTCGTAACTTTTCTGGATATCCGTTAAATGCGGGTATATTTAAGATGTATGCCAATCGTGAGATGCGTTTTTATGCTTCGGTCGGATTTAACGGAGCCGTATGGCAGGCCCTGTCCAGCACCACACTGAATAATCATACGGCCAAATACTTTTATCAGGAACCTGATGGCCGCGGCGGGGTGTCGGCCTCTTCACCCAACTATCCGCTGACTGGATATGTAATCAAAAAATGGAACCACGCCTTCGATGCGCTTACTGGTACCGGTGCCCGGATGATGCCCAAAGCCTATCCCATCATCCGCTATGCGGAAATGTTGTTGTCGTATGCTGAGGCTCTAAATAACCTTACCGGTAGCCATACTGTGCAACTGGGCGACAAAAGCTATACCCTGAGCCGCGATCAGAACGAGATCAGCACTTCGTTTAACGCGGTCCGTTACCGTGCTGGCTTGCCGGGCCTGTCATCCGCTCAGCTTGCAAGCAAAGCCGCCGTTCAGAAGCAGATCGAACGTGAGCGTATGGTTGAGTTTTTATGGGAAAACAGGCGCTTTTATGATGTGCGCCGCTGGGGAATGTATGAGGAAACTGAGCGTGAGCCTATCCGTGGCATGAATCCCGATGGCGCAAATAGCGAGACTTTTTATAAAAGAGTGTCGCCGGGTACTTCATCGTTCTTAACTCGTCAGGTGGACAAAAAGCTGATCTGGGTACCCATACCAAGAGCCGAGATGCGAAGATTGCCTTCGCTGGACCAGAACCCGGGATATAATTAGGAGTAAGCAACAGAAAGAAAATACAAAGGTCTTCCGGCAGCTGATTGACGGCGGACCATAATGAAATAGATATGAAACGAAGTCTTATAGCAGTACTTGCACTCTCGGCTGTACTCTATTCCTGTAAGGATAACGAAGTGTTCGAAAAGGAAATGTATAAAAACGAGGTAGCGCTGATCAGCTCTGATTATCACAATACGTTTAAAGAAGTTGTGCAGCTGACGGGCGAAGAAGTTATCGGATATGTCGCAGCATCATCGGGAGGGACACATCCGCCTACCAAAGATCTGGTCATCGGATTAGAAGAAGATGCCGCGCCATTGGCAAAATATAATTTTGCAGTTTATGACAATGCAGAAGAACTGTATGCCAAATTACTTCCTAAAGAAAAGTATGAGATCATGGACAATAAGATTGTGATCAAGGCAGGGCAGCTTACTGGGCGTACGATGATCAAGCTGCGTCCAGACGGACTGTCGCCAGATTCCACTTATTTTATCGGGCTGAAGGCAACAAGTCCTTCCGGTGTCGAGATCAAACCCAAGAAAAGTACCATGTTGTACCAAGTCATTATCGAGAATATGTATGCATCACAAGCTCAGAATACCATGTATTCCATGGTGGGCTTTGCCAATGGTCTGGCAACTGCAGCGAACAAACAGCTGTTTCCCCTGACCCGTAACAGCGTGCGTATGGTTGCCGGAAACGAAACTTTTGTCTCCAAAGTTCCCGATATCGAAAAGAATTGCCTGATACTCGAAATGGACGAATTTAACAATGTAAAAATAAAGCCTTACAAAAATATACAGGTGGTGCAATTGGACAATGACCCCATGTACCCCAATAAATTTAAGGTGGAAGAAGCATTTGGTATGCGAACCAACGTGTTTTTATTATCTTATCAGTACACCATTGGTAATGTCACAACGATTATGAAGGAGCGGGTTGAAATGCAGGTTAAATAAAATGATGAAATCCATGAACAGAAATAATTATTACAAATTGGATACACTTCCAAAATCAATATATGTGCTCTGTCTTAGCTTCATGATGCTATTTGCCTCATGTAAAGACGATATGGAGATGGAGGGTTCTTTTGCTTTGAAAGATAACCCCTCGAAGTTGGAAGCTGCGGCGGCCGGTTCATCCGCGACTTATACCGTGCAGGCAAGTGGGAGCTGGAAAGTGGAGCCGCTGCGGAAAGAAAACTGGGTTAAAATTGATCCGATGGAGGGAAACGGCAATGGAACTTTTACGGTTACCGTCAATAGAAATACCAATCCCGAATTACGCTCGCTGACGTTATTTTTCACGCTTAATGGAAAGTTGCAAAATAGCGTGCTAAAAATAGAGCAGGCAGGTGCCACTGACCAAGAGCAGGAGAAAGATCCTTATCTAAAAATCGACGGTCTCTCTGACCGCCTAGAAGTTGTCGAAGCAGGAATAACAGGACAGTATGTCCTCCGTTCTACCGGCAGGTGGAAAGTTGTCATCGAGGATGAGTCTGACTGGGTAGACGTCTCTCCCCGGGAGGGGGAAGGAGATACTCCTATAACCATTGCTGTTGATAAAAATACTGATATAGAACGTACAGCAAATCTGCATTTATTTTTAAACGACGTACAGCAACCTTCACCTCTTGTTGTTCATCAGAAAGGCGTGAAGCTGCAGGAAGTCGGAGATGTTGTTCTACGGGAAGATTTTAACTGGTTAACGTATGGAAGCGAAGTTTTTAATGCCACTTCCGGCGAGACGCGGATTGCCCTATGGACTCCTGATGAACTGGCGAAAGGGTGGACAAGTACGCCAAATCCCACTGAAGGCGGGGGAAGCTATGCTTCGATTTATGCGCGGCCGGGGTTTATAAAATTAGGCCGTACAAATTATGGTGGTGACCTCATCTCGCCTAAGCTCGAGAACGTACAGCGTACAAAAAACCTGTTGGTGACGTTTAAAGCTGTACGCTATGCTGCTAATGACCATCATCTGCTGAGCGTGGGTGTAAAAGGCCCCGGGACTGTCAGTGTAGGTCAGTTTAATGTAATGAATGTACCTGCGACCAACTCCAGCTTGGAGTCGTGCCGGGCCGCATGGCAGGCGCCGGAAGCGACCTATTCTTTCGTCGTCACAGGGGCTACCGCTGAGACTCAGCTGTGGTTTCTCGGTGGTGCCTTTGACCAGCGTGCTGGCAACTGGCCTGCTACCGTCAACCGTATTTTTATAGACGATATTATCGTTACCGTAACCAAATAATTGCATTCGCCCATGCATGTCTACCTCTTAAGTAGCTGCATGGGCTTTTTTATATCCTTTCCAGTCTGACATTCCCGCGTATATTCCTCTGCAGTCCTGACAAAACAGATGCTCCGCTTATGAAAATGCGGTACTTAAGTAGCCGCGCCGGATCCTATTTGTGGAAGAATGGACGGTGCAATATGCCTTAGACCACGCTTCTGATATGCTGCGGTATTATTAGTTGAAATTTGGCTACGTTTTAGGCCAATGGACTGCTGACATAGGAGTCCGGTGGATCGCCTGCAGCAGTGCATTGCGCAGCAGGAAATCGGCTTTGAGTGTACAATGCAATTATATATTGTATATAAAGGCAAATTTATCTAAGTTTGGAGACCGAAATAGCTGTAAGTATGTTACTTCTGCTACACGGTCCTATGTAAAACAATGTTAAGCAGGAATAGTCTTAGTTGTGTTATGGAAGAAAAAGAGCAATTAATGCTTTTGAAGAAAGGGAACTATGCTGCTTTCGATGCCCTTTATACTGCTTACAGTCCCCGGCTGTTGGGCCGTTTGATCCGCTTATTGGGCAACGAGCATATTGCCGAAGAGATTTTGCAGGATCTTTTTTTTCGTATCTGGGAAAAAAGAGCACAGATAGATATTGAGAAGCCGTTTAAAGGCTATCTACCTCCTAAGTAGCTGCATGGGCTGCATACAAAGACCAATATGCTATAGACTGGCCATTTTGTACATCGAGGTTCTAATAAGTGATTTTGGGCTTGCCATTTTCACAAACCACACCTTTAGCAGGTTTGTCATTTGTCGTACTGCAATTTAAGCTTTTGTCCAGTATTCTTTTTGCATTGTCCAAGTGCTTATATTGCTCTGCCATATTTCCAAACTCAGCGAAGTTTTCTTTGTCGGTATACAGTATGGAGATAAATTCACAGTCTTTACGAAAGGTAGTGATGTGCCATTTACTTGGATCGTTGCAGGGAACGTCATCAAAAAAAGTCTGCAGTTTTGGGAGTAGATCCGCCAGGCGTTGATTGATTTCTGATAATTCTAGATCTCTAGCTGAAGCAACTTTCAGTTTACCGGCAATGCATCGTATCCCATAATGAGGAGGAAGATAATTGGGGGCTACACTTGTGTCGTAAACGATAGGTCCCTTATATACTTTTCGTGCTCTCTCCTTGAGATCAGCGGCTTCGGCAATTAATTTATTATAGGCTTGCTCGATGCTCGGGTGTACGGGTACATAGGTGTAATAAAGTGTGTCAATACGGCATTCTTTCAGATCACTGCAGGAAAGATTTTCAGTTAGTTTAACGGCCTGCTCGATTTTATCCGCCGCTAGACTCGTGAGTTCCTCATAGCTGTCTTCTTTTTTACAGCCTACAAATAAAAATGTACTAAATAAAAAAGTGTAAAATAGGTGTGTTAGGTGCTTCATAAAATTTGTTTTTTTAAGTTAACTATCGCTATGAACAAGCTGCTGCATCTAAGGTGTCCCGATGCAGGGATGTATTGTTTTTTTTATTATCAAATAAAAAATGTTTCCGAATGATCTTTTAAACTGCTAAAAATAGCAGTTTAAAATGACTTTGTCTAGAACACTTTGGTGTAGTATTCTTGCGCATCATTGTATATAAAAAACTTTTCAATTACCTGACCATAAAAAGTATAGGCGCTGCTGTTTTTATGTCAGAAAATGAGATTATACTGCAAGAGTGCTACAGTCTACTTCCGCTACACATGAATGTTACGTAGAAAAATTATATTAAAATCCGTATCTTCGTGCAATGGATAATTTTATTGTTTCTGCACGTAAATACCGCCCGATTACCTTTGATTCGGTTGTAGGGCAGCAACATATTACTGGTACCCTCAAGAATGCGATTCACAACAATCAGTTGGCCCAGGCATTTTTGTTTTGTGGACCAAGGGGTGTTGGAAAAACTACCTGTGCCCGTATTTTGGCCAAAACAATAAACTGCGAAAACATAGCGCCGGGCACTGAACCCTGTGGTGAATGTGACAGCTGTAAATCATTCCAGAACGGAAACTCCTTTAGCATTCATGAACTGGATGCTGCATCCAATAACTCAGTGGATGATATCCGTAATCTGATCGATCAGGTGCGGATACCGCCACAGGCCGGAAAATACAAGATCTATATTATCGATGAGGTGCACATGCTTTCACAAGCAGCTTTCAATGCTTTTTTAAAGACATTGGAAGAACCACCTTCTTATGCGATATTTATTCTGGCCACGACAGAGAAACACAAGATTTTGCCGACGATTTTGTCGCGCTGTCAGATCTTTGATTTTAACCGGATCAAAGTAGAAGATATGGCAGCCCATCTGGCGCGTATCGCCGACAGAGAGGCGATCGCATACGATCAGGACGGTCTGCATATCATCGCGCAGAAAGCCGATGGCGGTCTTCGCGATGCGCTGTCGATGTTTGACCAAATTGTCAGCTTTTCAAACAAGAATGTCACGTACCAGGCTGTAATCGACAATCTCAATATTCTGGATTACGATTACTATTTTAAACTGACGGATGCCATCTTGGCCGAAGATGCTGCTCAAGCGCTGCTGACCTTTAACGATATTTTGAATCACGGCTTTGATGGTAGCCATTTTATAGCTGGTTTATCTGCTCATTTCCGCAATTTGCTTGTGGCAAGAGAACCATCGACACTCAAGCTACTGGAAGTCAGCGACAGCATTCGTCAAAAATACCTGCAACAGGCACAGAGAGCGTCCTCGGGATTGCTCCTCTCGGCATTGAATATTTCAAATCAGTGTGAGATGAATTACAAAACAAGCAAAAACCAGCGTCTGCAGGTGGAATTGGCCCTATTGAAGATGTGTCATATCGCAAGCGCAATCAAGTTGAGTCAGCTTGGGGCTGTACAGACACCTTCAGCAGCTGAAGGCCTAAAAAAAAAACTTCCTGAACCAGTAACCGTTCAGCCTCATCAGACAGCATCAGCACAAGTATCTTCCGATATCAGCGCACAAAATACACCGATAAGCACGCCGGCAGCTCCTGTTGAGCTCCCGACCAATGGGCATCCTATCGTAGCTGATAAGCATTTGACAGAAAAAACCGAACAAAAAAATGCAGCTCCAAATGTGCCTCCGAAAGTAAAGAAAGGAGGATGGGGGGCCGCAGCAAGTGCGATCATTCCTTCTTTGCCCGATCTAAATACCATTTATGAAAACAATTCAGTAGCTAAAGAGGGTGACGAGCCCGAACTGATCAGAGGCACAGAACAACGTGAAGTAACCTTTAGTCAATTTATCAGTTTATGGAATATGTATGCCGAACAGCTGAAAGCAGAAAACAAGATTAATCTCTACACATTGATGACCGCTACTCAACCGCGCTTGCAGGGAACACTCATAGAAGTGGATGTCGAGAATGCCGTACAGATGGACGTGCTGCAAAGCGCCAAAATCGATGTGTTAAACTACCTGCGGGTTAAATTACAGAACTTTGCTCTGGATATCCAGGGAGTCATGATGGAACATACGGTGACACGCAAGCCCTACACTTCTCAGGAGAAGTATCAGGCTATGGTCAACAAGAATCCGCTTCTGGATCAATTACGTAAAGAATTTAACCTGGGACTGAGCTAAATAAACGACGATATTCCTATTAAATTTTTGTACCTTTGCATTCCCTGTATGGGGCAGGCAATATTTTAATTTTATGATGCAAGGAAATTTTCAGAGACGTGAGCGTGATCACGGCGAAAGACGGGAAGTGAATCAGATGGTATTCGGTATTCGGGCCGTCATTGAAGCGATCGACAGTGGTAAAGAAATCGAGTCGCTGTTTATCCAGCGCGGATTAAGTGGCAGTTTGATTTTGGAATTGAAATCCTTGTTGAAAGAACACAATATTGCTTACCAGCAGGTGCCCATTGAAAAGCTCAACCGTATCACGCGCAAGAATCATCAGGGTGTTATCGCGGTAATTTCACCGATTACATATCAGAATATCGAAGAGCTGTTACCACAGATCTATGAAAAAGGAGAGACCCCGTTACTTCTGATGCTGGATGGCGTGACCGATGTACGTAATCTGGGCGCTATCGCCCGTACCGCGGAGTGTTCGGGCGTACATGCCATTATAGTACCCAAAAAAGGTTCGGCAGAAGTAAATCCTGATGCGATCAAGACGTCTGCGGGTGCCCTATATAAAATACCTGTATGCCGTCACGACAGTCTGTCCAAAGTCGGCAAGTTTTTGATTGATTCGGGTGTGCAGCTGGTTGTAAGTACGGAAAAAACAACTTCAAGCATATACGACGTAGATTACACAGCACCGACTTGTGTGATCATGGGCGCAGAAGACGTCGGCGTATCAAACGACCTGATCCGTATTGCCGACAACCTTGCCAAAATACCGATGTACGGCGAAATCGGTTCTCTTAATGTTTCTGTGTCAGCAGCTGTTGTGATCTATGAGGCTATCCGCCAACGGATGATCAGCAAGACAAAATAATTTTTCTGGCGGAGGTAGCAGTTGCTCAAATGAGTTCCGCAGGGGTAAAAACTGCCTTATACGCGCCAGGGGCTGTATGCTTCTGTCTTCCGACAATGCAACAGCCAGAGGCCGGCATGCCGGACTGTCAGTGGATTGCTTCATCATGAGATCATATCAGAAGAATCGAATAAGCAGTATAAACAAATCGGGAAGAGAACTTTCAGTCCTCGTAAATTGCATCGACCTCTTTGGCGTATTTCTGAAGGATGACCTTGCGTTTCATCTTCAATGTAGGTGTAAGCTCACCCGTTTCTATTGTCATTTCAGTGGGAACGACTGCAAATTTTTTAATCTGCTCCCAATTGCCGAAGTTGCGGTTGATGCGGTCGAGTTCGGCTTCAAGCTGCTGTCTCACGGCTGCACTCTTCAGAAATTCAGCCGCTGAATGGCTGTTCACTGATGGTGCCTTCTCTTTGGCCCATTCCACGAAATAGCTATAACTGGGGACGATCAGCGCAGCGGGAAACTTACGGCCTTCACCAATGACCATCGCCTGCTCAATGAATGGAGATTCCACGATTTTGGATTCGATCTGCTGCGGAACAATATACTTACCGCCAGAGGTCTTGAACATTTCTTTTTTGCGGTCAATAATTTTTAGATACCTTCCATCGACCCATTGACCGATATCTCCTGTATATAACCAACCATCTTTGAGCACTTCGGCGGTACCTTCAGGATCCTTGTAGTAGCCTATCATATTATTTTTACCTCTGGTCAGGATCTCTCCATCGGCAGCAAGCTTAATGTCGATATGGATTAAGGGGAGCCCTACGGTGCCGATTTTCATCCCTCTTTTAAAGCAATTGACTGCAATGCATGGGCCCGCTTCTGTGAGTCCATAACCTTCATATATGGGGATGCCAGCAGCCATGTACAAGCGGATCAATTTTTCCTGCAATGCGGCGCTGCCCGATGCAATGCCTTTGATCTCACCTCCTAAGGCTTCGCGCCATTTCGAAAAGATCAGCTTACGGGCGATATAGAGCTGTAGATTGTACCACAAGGACCGCCCTTCTAGTTGGTAACCTTCTCCCAGACGTAAGGACCAGAAAAAGATCTTGCGCTTGACGCCCCGCAGGCCTTCACCTGTTGCGCGGATTTTTTCGTAAACCTTCTCGAGTACGCGCGGTACGGCCGAAAAGATATGGGGTTTTACCGACTTGAAATCCTCACCGATGCTGTCCATGGATTGGGCGAAAAAGATGGTCAACCCCTTGTACATATAAACGTATTGAAAGACACGCTCGTAAGCATGGCAGACGGGGAGAAAAGAAAGCGCGCGATCGCCGCGTTCTACGGGGAACGAATATTCGCTGCTCATAGTATCGGCCAGCAGATTACCATGCGAAAGCATCACGCCTTTAGGGTTTCCCGTGGTGCCTGATGTATAGATGATGGAGGCTAGGTGATCTGTGGTAGTGTCCTCGCGTAAGACCTGGAGCTGTTCGTCGGCAATACCAAAACCAGTTTCGATAAATTCTAGCCAATGTGGTATCTCCGCCTCTTTGTCCAAAGTAAATACATGTTCCAGCAGCGGGCACGAAGCTTGGATTGAGATGATCTTGTCATAAAGTTTTTTTGAACTGACGATGCAGTGCCTGATTTCGGCATGATTGAAAATATAGGTATAATCAGAAGCCGATATGTTAGGATAAATCGCAACGACTACTGCTCCAATTTGCTGGATTGCAAAATCCAAAATATTCCACTCGATGCGGTTTTCGCTGATCAGTGCTACTTTTTCACCCGATCTGACACCAAGAGAAATTAAGCCTTTGGATACCTCGTTTACTTGTTCGATAAAAACGGTATTGCTCATAGTGACCCAGTCTCCATTTTTTTTGTATGAAAACATCGGGAAGCCGGGTGCAACCTCCTGTTGCAGATAAGCTAAATCAAATAATCTTGTTGCTGTGGGCATGCGGAATTCCAGTTCGTGTAATTAAGCTAATTTACGTTTTTTTATGGAGAATGAAGCATGGCGCACGAGAATAGTCCGTTTACCGCTAGCGTATACGGTCAGGAAAGGAAGGCTGATACCTTATAAACGAAAAAGACTCTGATACAAAGTCAGCGCCTTGTAATCAGAGTCTTCTTACTCTATACTAAAGTCTGAATTTAGTACTTGCTTTTCGATTCTTTGCGTTTACCGGAGAAATCACGGAAACCTCCGCTATTACGGTCCCGTCTTTCGCTGCGGTCTCCGCCACGGTATCCACCTTCGCGTCTTCCGCCGCGGTCACTACGATATCCTCCATCACGTCTTCCGCCACGGTCGCCACGGCCTCTGCCGCCACGGCCTTCGCTTCTTCCCTCACTGGATACTTCGATACGTACCTGACGGCCGTTGTATTCGACGCTCTGGAATCCCTGAAATACCTTATCCACTTCAGCATCTTGAACTTCGAAGAATGTAAATACACCTTTGAGGTCAATTTTACCGATAGATTTTCCGGAAATATTCGCGTTGTTGCAGATAAAGCCTAGCATATCACCACGACTGAATTCATCCACAGATCCTAAGTTGATAAATAGACGGGTATACCCTTTGGAGCCTTCACGTGAACGTCTGTCGCCACGGTCATCACGTGAACTTTCACGCGCTTCAATGTTTAAGTCAGGCGCATTTTTGTAGTACTCCAGGAAACGGTTAAACTCAAGTGAAGCAAATCTCTTAATGATGTCTTCCTTGGAAAGCGACTCCAGATTTTCCATAATTGCAGGCAAGAATGGCGTGATCTGCTCGTCGTTTACTTCTACATTTTCAATCTTCTTAACGATTGAGAATAGCTGTTTCTCACATACTTCAGCACCTTGAGGTACTTGTTTACGCTCGAAAGGCTTACCGATGATCTTTTCGATGTGGCGGATTTTGCTCATTTCCTTCACGTTAACCAAAGAAAGAGAAATGCCTGTTTTACCAGCACGGGCGGTACGGCCAGAACGGTGTGTATAGTTTTCTACTTCGTCCGGTAAAGAGAAGTTGATCACGTGTGTAACGTCGTTGACGTCAATACCACGAGCGGCAACATCTGTCGCGATCAGGAGCTGTAAACTACGCTCACGGTAACGCTTCATGACTTTATCCCGTTGTTGTTGTGATAAGTCACCATGCAGCGAATCGGCATTGTAGCCATCTTTGATCAATGCTTCGGCGATATCCTGTGTCTCTATCTTGGTCCGACAGAACACAATACCGAAGATATCGGGATTGGAATCCACAATACGTTTGAACGCCGCATATTTATCTTTTGCTTTGATCAGGTAATAGTGGTGCTCAATGTTAGCATTACCTGTATTCTTTGTTCCTACAGTGAGCTCAAAAGGATCCGTCATGTATTTTTGTGCAATACGACGAACTTCTTTTGGCATTGTCGCTGAGAACAACCAAGTTTTTTTCTCTTCTGGAGTTTCGGATAAGATATTGTTGATATCTTCCTGAAAGCCCATGTTCAGCATTTCATCAGCTTCGTCCAATACCACGTATTTGACGTTGGAGAAATCGATCGCATTACGTCCGATGATGTCCAGCATACGACCCGGGGTCGCTACGACGATCTGTACACCACGACGGATCTGACGCAACTGGTCAGAAATGTTTGCGCCGCCATATACGGCAACGATGTGTACGTTGTCAATATACTTCGCAAAGTTTTGTAAATCTTTCGCAATTTGCAAACACAGTTCACGTGTTGGACATAATACCAACGCTTGAGGGTGTTTTTGAGAAAAGTCTAATTGTTCTAATAATGGAAGACCAAATGCCGCGGTCTTTCCTGTGCCAGTTTGGGCTAATCCGACAAAATCGTCGTTACCAGTCAGTAATACAGGAATGGCTTTTTCCTGAATAGGAGAAGGTTTTTCGAAACCTAACTCAGAGATGGCATTAACAACTTCATGACGGATTCCCAGTTCTAAAAATGGGTTCATGAAATATTTTATACAATAGGCACTATTGCCTAAGGCGTTGCAAAGATAAAAATAATTTTTGAATAATCAAATAATTTAAGTAAATGATTTTTAATGCCTGCCACAGGATACAGATAAAGTCAAATTTCGGTCGCCTGAATGAATTCTGAAAAAAGTAGACCGGAAGATGAACATATTTTTATTAAAGCGGTTTGTTTATCCATTTATTAATAAAAACTTAATATTTCAGTTTTACTTTTGCTGAAGTATGGATCAAGTGCCAGTTATATATCGGGAATGGTTGCAGGCTATTAAAGAGAGAAGCGACGCCTCAGCCTATGCTCAATTGTATCGATATTGCTGGAAAGACCTATATGCACATGCCGCCCGACGTATTCTTGACCCTCAGGATGTGGAGGATATCCTTCAGGAACTTTTTGTGCAGTTCTGGGAAAAACGGCACACAATTGATATTCAAATGAATCTTCCTGCCTACCTAAAAGGCACGCTGAAGTATAAGATCATAGATTTCTTCAATTCCAATAAAGCAAAAGACAAGCTGCTCGATCATTGGAGTAAGCATGTTTTCAGTTACGTGCAGCAACATCCCAGCCACCTTGAAACGTATCTTGAACTGGAAAAAATGCTGGAGGAAGAACTGCAGGTGATGCCCCAAAACATGCGGCAGATCCTTTTGTTAAAATGGGAACATCTGTCGATCCGGGAGATCGCTACCCAGATGGGACTCTCCGAACAGACGGTGAAGAATAATCTTACCGAGGCCTCTAAACGATTGAAAAAAGCCATTTTAGGCCAACAGAATGCGCAGAACGGCAGTTTTACCCTCCTGCTTATTTTTGCCTTGCATCAGCTGTCTAATTGATATGGCGCTGTAATTAACAATTCTTTCATAATACGTTAATTATTTGTTGAAGTACTTTTTCGCTTTTCTAAAGACTTGTATATAAAAAACATGTACGGAGTGAAACGGAGAGTATTTGAATTTTTAATTTATAGATATCAACAGCATAAGGCGACCAGGGCCGAACGGGATCTGGTCGACCGCTGGTACGATGCGCTTGACCGGGAGGATTTGCCTACTGGACATCTCGACGAGTCGCAGTTGTGGGACCGGATACAATCCCGGATCGCGACTCCTTCTTTTCCTCGGACAATCTCTATTTCGAACGGCATCCGATGGACCGCGGCAGTCGCGGCCAGTTTGCTGATCTGCGCCGGGATTTTATTCTGGAATAGAGATGCAATTTTTGGGCAGAATGAACAGCAGGTTCTTGTTAAACCCAGTTACCGAATTTTTGAGACGGGTGTGGGCCAGCGCAAAAGGGTGCTGCTGGCGGACGGTTCAAATGTTATTTTAAATGCCCGTACACAGCTGAAAGTGGACACCCTGTCCTTCGGCCGGAAGGACAGGGTTGTCGAGTTGCTTGCCGGAGAGGCCTTTTTTGAGGTTAGAAAAGATGCCGCTAAGGCCTTTATCGTGAAAACTCAGGAACTGCAGACGACCGTGCTGGGCACTTCATTTACAGTGAAAAACTATGCGGAGCTGGATGAAATTTCGGTGTCTGTTTTCACCGGCCGGGTCAAGGTGGCCGGCAGTAGCAATCTTCTGGGGGTGCTGAAACGGGGACAGGAGATCCATTATTCTAAAAACAGTCACCAAAATAAACAGCACAGCTTCGATCTCACCACACGCAACAGCTGGACGGAGGGGCGGACATACCTCCGGCAGTCCGGTTTTGCAGAGCTGGCACTAGCCGTTAAAAATAGCTATGGTATCGAACTGGAGGCGGCAAATGGCCGCGTCGCCCGACAGCTTTATACTATGCCGATATCCAGACAACTATCGTGGCCAGCTACCCTGGAGAGTATCAGGCAGATTCATCACAACAGGTCCAGAAAGGAGGGGAATAAAGTGATCATCTACTAGTCAGTACGAAAAGAGCTGACGACCGCCATCGTCAGCCCTGATTCCAATAGGCATCCTTAGGATGCGATAATCATATATACAACAACATAGACAGCTATTATATACATATACAAATTTATGAAATTTAACCAATACGTTACGCAAAACGATATTAAGTTTATGATAAAGACATCGTTGGTCGGGTTATTTCTGTCGGCTGTATCTGCGCAGATGCTTTTCGCCTCGGATGCTCACGGCCAGTTGCTTCACAAAAAGATTTCTGTTTCCTTCAGTGAATCCGCTCTTCCTGCAGCTTTTGAACGCCTGGAATTGCAAGGTGTGCATATAGCTTTTGATGCCAGTAAATATAATCTGGCACGGAAAAAGGTGGACGCCAAAGTTTTCAGAGGAAGTAGTGTCGGCGAAATCATGCATTACCTGCTTCGGCAAACAAACTTGGTAGCGCATGACAACGGAGCATATATAACATTGGTCGAGAAGCCAGTACAGCAGACCGGCCGTATATCAGGCAAAATCATAGATGATCGGGGGCGGCCTTTGGCAAATGCAAGCATTAAACTGGCAGGAACCAACAAGACGACACAAAGTGGGATTGACGGAACTTATCTATTGCTTGCCGACCCCGGTACGTATGTGCTTGAGGTCAGTTATTTATCTTATCAGACTCAGCGTATAGCGGACCTTACCGTTCATTCAGGGCAGCGTATAGCCTTAAATATCGCTATGAAAGCACAGGTAAATGCGTTGGAAGCTGCAGTTGTCACCGTCTCATTCAAGAAAGCTTCTGTGGCTGGACTGTATGCTGCGCAAAAGAATGCTGCCTCGGTGACGGATGGTATTTCTGCGGAGCAGATCGCCCGTACGCCGGACAATGATATCGGACAGGTGCTGAAGCGTGTGACAGGGCTAACAACGGTCAACAATAGAAATGTGATCGTTAGAGGAATGTCGGACCGCTATAACCAGGCCATGCTGGATGGTGTGGTGATTCCGAGTACGTCCCAGAATAGACGTGATTTTTCGTTTGATATTATTCCGACCGAGATAGTCAGTTCGGTCGTTGTGAATAAAACAGCTACCCCCGATGTCTCCGCCGAATTTTCGGGTGGACAGGTTTCCGTAAATACGCTCGATATTCCCGAACGGAATTTTACCACCCTTCAAGTCGGAGCAGGAGGTAACAGCAGGACATTGGGGAAAAACTTCTACCGGCTTGGAAAACGTCATACAGGTGAGTATTTCGGTTTTTTTGACAAATCGGCAAAGATGCCGGAGGGAATACAGACCTGGCAATGGAATAATAGAGCACTACAGCTGGATGCCCCTCCGGGCTATCTATTAACAGATCCTGAATTGAACGGCACACCATTGAATCCGACTGAATCCGGAGACAGGGTGAAGTATAATGATCTGGATGCTATTGCTCAATCCCGACGTTTTAACAGCGAAGCAATGAAGCTCTATAAATACAAGGCGTATCCCAACCAGAACGTACGTTTTTCCTTAGGGCGTTTATACGAATTGAACAATGGAAATCATTTTGGTTTTGTGGCCTCTGCAAATTTCCGAAATGAACAGAATATCGTTGAGTTCAATAACGTTAGAGGTTCTGCAATCATAGGCAGCCATTATATTGATAGCACTGGTGTGGGAGATAATGGAGCCGGCACCTCTTACCGTTTTAATAGCAGTGCGGGTTTCATCGGTAATATGGGGCTGCTGGGAAAGGGATTTAAGATCTCTTTGCGGAACATGTATTCGCGGACATATGCCGATAACTACAATGAGAGTATTCGAAAAGTATATAACGATTCAAATCCGACAGCTAATAAATTACGGTATCAATTGCCTGAGGCCATGTCCCTGCAACAGCACCAGCTGACGGGCGAATATATATTGCCCTGGCAGATAAAGGCAGAAGGTATGTTCTCTGTCAACAAAATCAAGCAGCAGATCTTAGATGAACGGAAGCTTTCCTATCGTATCACGGCGACCATAGACGGGAAGCCTTATTTTCAGACACCTAATTTGCTGACCACTGCTGCAATGTCAAATAACGGGGCCATAACAGACTGGCGAATGTGGACGAGAATCGATGAAACGGATTACAATTGGAGTGCGGCATTTTCCAAAAAGTTTGATCAGCACCCGAATCTATCAACTCTGCTGAAGTTGGGATATCAGGCTTGGTCGAAAAAAAGATCGTTGGATTTGTATAAGTTTCTGCCCATGACACGGTCGACTATGGTCGGAGATGTATCAAAGCCTGCTCCTCCTATCGAATCAAGTTATGAAAACCTGTTTTCTGCCGAAAATATAGGAAATGGAGATGGACAGGCCTACTATTATGCGGAGGGGATCGGGGGCAGGTATTATAATGGCGACATGAGTTCCCATGCCCTGTTTCTTATGGCTGATCAAAAATTATTTCAAAAATTGCGCTTAGTCTATGGTGTGAGGGCTGAGTATTTCAATCTGGCTAGCCGGCAGGAAGAGTTGTACCGAAGGAAATATGGAAAAGACGACATAAGTGGTGTACAAGAGTATAATCTTCGTGTAGAGGAAAATAATTGGCGATTTTTGCCTTCAGTAAACGCTACCTATAGTCTGACCAGTACTTTTAACGTCCGCGGAAGCTATTCACGTACAGTGATACGACCTGATTTTAGAGAAGTGGGCATGTTTGCAATGTATGATTTCGAGTTAGACGGATATATTTCGGGAGAACAGGTTGAGAGCTCGATCGTGGACAATATTGACCTGCGCCTGGAATGGTATCCTTCTCCCGGAGAGATTATTTCATTAACGGGATTTTATAAATATATCGACAAACCGATAGAATTGGTGCAGAATGAGTCGTTCCAGGGCAGGAATTATGTGTTTAACAATATGGAATCGGCTAAAAATAAAGGTATTGAGTTTGAGGTCAGGAAAAACTTAAGTTTTATAAGTGATAAAGATTGGTTAACGGACCTTTTTGTCTCCGCCAATGCAACTTTTTTAAGGTCAAAAGTCAACGCGCTGAGTTTATGGAATTACAAAGTTGTGGATGGTAAAGAGCTGCCCGAACGCATGAAAAACCGTGCACCTAACCAAGACCGTCCACTGATAGGGCAGTCGCCCTGGTTATTGAATCTAGGTATTGGGTATTGGGGAGATTCTTTTGGAGCCACCGCCAGTTACAACCACAGGGGGTATAGGACGAATATTACTTCAGTGGATCCTAATCGGATAGAATATGAACTGGCACCGAAGCAACTGGATTTTCAGCTATATGCGCGCTTTCTCAAAAGTAAGCTGGAAGTTAAGCTCAATATGGCCAACCTGCTTGACGACTGGACACGGTACTATCAGAATGTCGAGGGATATAGCGTCGGTAACGAAGACGGCCTGTATGTAATCAAAAAATTAAAAGGGGACAACAGGTACAATAAAGCGGATGGAGATATTATTACCTACCGTAAAAAAGATGGAAGAAGGTTTAATCTATCATTCACTTACAGCTTTTAAAACGTAAAATGGTTGGTGTGATCCATTTTCATGACGAAGCTACGTACTCGATCTGCGTCAAAAAATTATGAATGTTTGTTTTATGGCGGCCGTTTTGAGCGGCCGCAAGAATCATATACTATGTTGAAAAATCTATTTCTAGTGTTTGTTACTGTCTCGGTAGGAAGTTTATTGTTCTCCTGCCGAAAAGGTGAACTGGTTCAAGAATCAGAAGAATTGGCCCGTGTTTTATTCAAATCTTACGGCTCCGTGTCCCCCGATATAAAACGGATAACGGTTGATGGCAAAGCTGCGAATGATGACAACAGTACCTTTGTTTTTGTACGCAGCAAAGATACGGACTCATCGCTTGTAGTGGGCTATAATAGCAAAGACGAGCATGTCTTAGCGCAACGTCTCCCCATCCGGGCTGGTTTGAACACCTTTGGTGTGCACGAAAAAAGTCCGATAGACCCCACTTTGGTCGTTGCTGAAAATCCATTGGGTGCCGACCTGCCTGTTATTCCGGATACTATTCAGGTAAAGATCCTGAACTACAATAAGACAATTTCACCGGAAGGCTTACCTATTCGGTTAGCTATTTATAAAGGTCAATTAGTTTTTGACGATGCTTGGGGCATGGATCTGGTCAGCTATGATCAGACTCCTCTTTTGACCACAGGAGTAATAGGGGAGAGCATTCCAAAGGAATTTATCAAATTGCCAAAAAAGCCGTTTTCACATGCATTCTTTAAGGCGGAGGTACTCGATGAAGCATTGAAACCTGTTCTTGTCAACGGGCAGAAAGTCTTTTTGTTCTTCTATTTTACAGTAGATATTGGGATCGTTTATCTCCCGCAAAAAGAACCTGACGTTTATTTTGATTTTGATGGCATGACCGCAGTAGATGGGTTGGGCTATAGTCTGGACAACGTTTGGCTAAAAAAGTAAATCACGAGTCAATGTGGACACTATCGAGAGAGGGTGTAAACGACAAACTCAATCCTGACGCATGTTCGGCAGAGGTATCGGATAATCATTGCCGATAGCCCAGCCAACGGCACACGGCGTGGTTAAAACAAAAAGGCATCACCATCAGGTGATGCCTTTTCGGACTGTATATATCGAATAATATCGATTAATAAAGTGTAAACTCTACGCGACGGTTTTGTTGACGGCCGGCAGCATTCTTGTTAGATGCAATTGGCTGATCAGGACCGTATCCAGTAGCTTCGATGCGTGAAGCGTTGGCACCTTGTGATACTAAATATGCTTTCACAGATTCGGCACGCTCTTTCGATAAACGCATGTTCAGTTCACGTGAACCAGTATTGTCTGTGTGACCTGCCAATTTTAAGCTAAAGTTTTTCTCGATCAGCAATTCAGCAACTTTATTCAATGTTGCGTAAGAAGTAGGGCGGATCGTTGCTTTACCTAAATCGAACTCTAAGTTTTTGATCGCATCAGCAACAACTTTCTTGTCAGCTTCAGTGACCACAACTTTTTCAACCACTTTAGTTTCGTTTTTCACGACGATTGGACAACCAGAACCGTCAACCTGTACGCCTGAAGGTGTGCCCGGACATTTGTCATATTTATTGGCAACACCATCGCCGTCATCGTCTTTCAACTCATTGTTAAGACCATCCAGTTGACTTTGCAATGCTTGGTTTTTTGCGTTTAAAGCATCGTTCTGCGCTTTTAGATCGTCATATTTCAGCGTGTAATCGTTGACAAGTGTTGCCACAGGGTTTGAATTATTCAATGCGGGCTTGCTTCCACTACCCAAGGCAAACTCTAAACCTGCGTGTGCATAAGTGAATAAGTCATTTTTGTCCATTTTCGGTCCGGCAGCTGGATAAGCTGTATTGTCGAAGCGTTGATTCACCCAGTTCAGCTGATAACCCAATTCGAAGTTGATACCTTTGGCAACGGCAAATTTAAAACCGAAATCAGCTGGTACATAGATTTTTGAGTACGAATCACCGTATTCGCCTCTGTTTCCATCAGTAATTCCAGCAGTTTCGGCATTCATCACACCCACACCGATAGATGCATAAGGCTTGATAAAGCTATTGAAGAATCTCCAGTTGGTATTGGCCGCCAAAAATTCCCCAGAAAGAGCCACAGACCAAGGTGTTTTGGTTTCGAAGCCTATTTCTTTGTTGTCAGCCGTATAGCCAGATGTTTTTCCTCCAAAATAAGTTGCTTTCAAACCGAATGATGGGGAGATTTGTTTCTTGATATAAGCACTGTAGCCTAAGTTCCAGTCCAGTTTATCATATCCCCCATTATTTAACTTGGCAATATTCTGCAAGCTTGTTACACCGGCGCCCACACCGATAGACCAGGTTCTGTACTGCGTTGCCGGTCCCAGTGGAGTCGTCCCCTCGATGGATGCCACTTTTGTGCTTTGTGCAAAGGACGCAGTCGAGATGATTCCGGCTGCGACAAGTAATCCTGATTTTTTAAGGCTAATTTTCATAACGTGTTTTTGTAAAATTTTCTACTATAATTCTGTTGTTAAATTACTTCATTGGACATTTAGCAATAAGTTTGCCAAAAAAAATTTGGTCATTCCACACGACCAAAAAAATTGGGCACCTCAATTTCAAATGCCATGTGCTTAACAATATTCTCTGTAAAAATGTTTTGAAAAAAAGTTTTTCTGCTTTTTGTAATCAGAATGACGTCTATATCTTCGTCCCGTATGATCGTATGGATTCCGTTGGCAATGTTCTCTCGTGAACCGGCAAAATAGCTTGGCGATTTGACAATGTACGAGATGTCTTCGATTCCGGTTTCGACAACAATCTGTTCGATCCATTTTTTTAGTTTGTCGTCTAATATATTGATATCCAGCTCGTTTTTGTTGATATGGATGAGCTGCAAATGGAAGTTTTTGCCATATAGCGGGATGGCTTGTTTCAGCACTTCCAGTTCACCGGGTTTGAAATTTGTCAGTAATGCAATGTTATCTTTTTTCAATTTTATAGCATTTTTTGGTACCGCCAGGACCGGGATTCTGGACTCTTTGATGACGTCGTAGGTATTGCTGCCGATCAGCACAGATTCCAGTCCCGTGGCTCCTTTTGTGCCCATAATCACCGTTTGGTAGCTGTCCTTGATCTCCTGTTTTTCCAGAGATTCGGATAAAATTCCGTTTGCAAACAGGGTAGAAATTTTAATCGACGGATATTTTTGTAGCAGTTCAGCTACGAGACTTTGCATTTTGGCATGTGCCTCTTCCTCGGTGGGGTCTACTAAATGCTTCGCATTTGCAAATTTATTGACGTGTGAAGTGAACGAATGGAAGAGCGTGATTTCATCATCCGTGTGTTGAACGATCTGAGCAGCATAGTCGGCAGCGACTCGTGCGTTCTCAGAAAAATCGACAGGTATTAATAATTTTGACATAGCTTTGCGTATTATGCTTTGGTGAAAAATATGGGAACTAAGGGGTGACTAAAAAGCGCTTTTGCCACCGACCTGGTGAAGACGCGTTCAAAAAACGACTTCCGTGAACGCGTTACCAGCAATATTTTGATCTTTTCTTGATGGATCATTTCATTGATTACCTCCGGAACTGTATCCAGATCTTCAACATCGCCTTGTATGGAGTCGACCTCAATAGCAATATTGGTCACACCGATATATTTTTTGATCTTGTATTTCCAGACTTCCAACTTTTCCTCAATCCGGTTTTCAGACGAATGATCATAGTGTACGTGCAACAGTTTGAGCTCAAAATCCTTTCCGATAATGTTGACAAAATCCTGTACAGTTTGTACTTCCTCTTCCTTGAAGTTGGACAGCAGACCGACTTTATCGATTGGTCCGAATGTCGCTTCTGTGGGAATGGCCAGTACCGGTACTTTTGCTTTTTTGCTGATTACATAGGTTGTACTTCCGATCAGCTGGCTGTCATCATTGGTAATACCCTTGGTGCCCATGATGACAAAGTCAAAGCGTTCAGGCGTGGCCAGCTCTGGCAGTGTTTCGGTAATCATGCCTCGTTCACATTGCGTAGTAACAATCAGCTGGGGGTGTGCAGAACGAATATCGTCAGCAAGATTGTTGATCAGTACGTCGGCTTTAAATGTTGAGGTTTGCTTTCCATTGGGACCGGTTTCCTCCTCAAAGACTGCGGATGCCGAGGTATAATTGTGGTAAAGATGGATGGCATACCCCTTTTGTATTGCCAGGTTGACGGCATAGTGTACTGCATTGTTGGAATGAGCCGAAAAATCTACCGGTAGTAGAATGTTTTTTTTCATTGGAAGGAATTTTAGCTACAATATCTTACTTTAATTTTTTCCATCGTTCAGGAACTGCGTTTGCGGAAATTATGTTTCCTGCTCCTATATACTATCAAATGTAATAAAACAAATGCAATAGTCAGTGGCAATAAGTCAAATTGTTTTTATTGTTTTGCGTGTTCAATCTAACGATCTCGAGGTAAAGATCTGCAGAAAATTATAGCTATAAAATGTTGTATTTAATCAGTATCTGTGATTTCTGTCATACACTTATGCTGACAAGTCTGCGATACTGTTTTTCTATCCTGATTTTTTCGTTTGAAAAGTCAGCCCACCTAGACTCCAAGACGGATCAAAATCGCCATATCCGCGTCAATATCTGGAATTCCACATTGCATAACCTACCAATTTTGAGTAAGTTTGCACATATTTTTAGATAGATTAAATGACAAGTAGAGAAATTCGTCAAGCCTTTTTGGACTTTTTTAAAAGCAAAGGTCATCAGATAGTACCTTCAGCACCAGTAGTTGTAAAAAACGACCCCACATTGATGTTTACCAATGCAGGGATGAACCAATTTAAGGATCTGTTTCTTGGGGAAGCTCCAATTAAATTTCCCCGTGTTGCCGACACACAGCGTTGTCTGCGGGTCTCTGGCAAGCACAATGATTTAGAAGAAGTGGGCATCGATACCTACCATCATACCCTGTTTGAAATGTTGGGCAATTGGAGCTTTGGTGATTATTTTAAAAAGGAGGCTATTGCCTGGGCTTGGGAGCTACTTACAGAAATTTATAAGCTGGATAAAGACCGCTTGTACGTAACTATTTTTGAAGGCGATTCGACTGAGGGCTTGGAGCGCGATAGAGAAGCCTTTGATTTCTGGAAACAATGGATCGCCGAAGACCGTATTTTGCTTGGCAATAAGAAAGACAATTTCTGGGAAATGGGAGAGACCGGTCCTTGTGGTCCGTGTTCGGAAATCCACTTCGATATGCGGAGTGAATCTGAGCGCGATGCTGTGTCCGGACAAAGTTTGGTCAATGCGGATCATCCTCAGGTGATAGAAATCTGGAACCTCGTTTTTATGCAGTTTAATCGTCTAAAAGATGGATCACTGCAAAGCTTGCCAGCAAAACATGTCGACACAGGAATGGGATTTGAGCGTTTGGTCAGATGCATTCAGGGCAAAACCTCCAATTACGATACAGACGTGTTTACACCGACTATTGATTTTATGTCCCAAAAGGCCGGAGTGAAATATGGTGATGATGAGAAGACGGATATCGCAATGCGCGTCGTATCGGACCATATCCGTGCGGTCAGCTTTGCTATCGCCGATGGACAATTACCTTCCAATAATAAAGCGGGCTATGTCATTCGACGTATTTTGCGTCGTGCTGTACGTTATGCCTATACATTTCTAGGATTTAAAAATCCTTTTATTCATGAACTTGTTCCGGTATTGGCAGCGCAGTTTGCAGGCGTATTCGACGAATTGATCCAGCAACAGGATTTTGTACAAAAAGTCATTCTTGAAGAAGAGGTGTCCTTTTTACGGACCTTGTCTACTGGCGTACAGCGCTTTGAAAATTACGTCGAAGATCACGATGTAATTGACGGCGACTTTGCCTTCGAACTTTATGATACGTATGGTTTTCCCATCGATCTCACCGAGTTACTGGCCCGTGAAAAGGGACTTTCGGTCGACATGGACGGTTTCAATAAGGCCCTTCAGATCCAGAAAGATCGCTCACGGGCTGCGACAGCTATTGATACCGGTGATTGGGTAGTTGTGAATGAGGATGAGGGCTTTGAATTCGTCGGATACGATACATTGACAGCCACCACCGAGATCGTAAAATATCGTAAGGTGGTCACCAAAAACAAAGAGCAGTACCAGCTCGTGCTGTCGGTAAGTCCATTCTATGCGGAGGGCGGTGGACAGGTGGGAGATTCGGGCGAACTGGTTTCCGAAGAGACGGGCGAGAAGATTTATATCACCGATACCAAAAAGGAAAATGGCTTATTTGTCCATTTCGCGAATAAACTTCCACTCGAACTAAAGGGTACCTTTGTGGCTCAGGTAGATAAAAACAAACGCCTGGATACAGAGAATAACCATTCGGCGACACACTTGCTGCATGCGGCATTAAAACAGGTGCTTGGTAGCCATGTGAATCAAAAAGGATCGCTGGTCAACGCCGATATACTTCGTTTTGATATATCCCATTTTGCCAAGATGACTGATGAGGAAATCAAGCAGGTGGAAGATATCGTGAATGCCAAGATCCGTGAAAATATCCCCTTGAAAGAGGAACGTAATGTCCCTTATCAGCAAGCTTTGGACTCGGGCGTGACGGCATTGTTCGGTGAGAAATACGGTGACTTTGTCCGCGTCATTACCTTCGATGACCAGTTTTCGAAGGAGCTCTGCGGCGGTACTCATGTCAAAGCTACAGGGCAGATCGGCTTTTTTAAAATTATCGGAGAATCTGCTGTGGCCGCCGGCGTACGTCGTATTGAAGCCATCACAGGGACAAAATCGGCGGCGGTGATCCGTGAACATTTTGAACTGGTACACCATCTCAAAGAACTCCTGAATAATCCGAAGGATTTTGTCGCTGCACTGGGAAAAGTCCTCGATGAAAATGGTGCCTTGAAAAAAGAAATAGAGAAGAGTATCACAGAAAAATCACTTGCGCTAAAATCTGATCTGGAAGCTAAGATTCAACAGATGGGGGATATCAATTTCTTGGCAACAATCGTTGATCTGCCGAATGCTGAAGCCGTTAAAACTCTGGCTTATGCGATAAAAGGCGGTGTTAACAATCTATTTTTGGTGATCGGCGCTGAATTTGACGGTAAGCCCAGCCTGACCGTTGTGATTTCAGATGAGCTCGCAAAAGAGAAAGGACTGAATGCAGGTCATATCGTCCGCGATCTAGCCAAAGATATACAAGGCGGAGGCGGTGGCCAGCCATTTTACGCTACAGCAGGCGGTAAACATGCTGCAGGGCTGAAGATAGCCATCGAACGGGCAAAAGAGTTTATATAAAAAGGAAGAATAGATGAAAAAGGCAATTTATTTAGCAGTTGGTGTAGTAGGATTAATGTTTAGTTGCCAGAATAAGGAACAGTTCACCATCGAAGGAAAGATAGAAAATCCAGGCAATATCAAAGTTATCTCCTTGTATGAAGGAGATAACAAGCTGGATTCGATGTTTTTTGGAGACAATAATAAGTTCCAGTTTGTCCGTCCGGCGAGCCAGTCAAGGCTGCTCTCGCTGCGTGTTGGCAAAAATCGCTATGATCTGATCGCCACTCCGGGGGAAACCATTTCGTTTCAGGCAGATTTGCACAAAGATGTCAACGACTATCATATCGAAGGGTCGGAACTGTCCAAAACAATACAGCCATTTGCCAAAGAGCGGAATCGTCGTGACTATATTCAGGATTCGCTTCAAACCGTCTTTTCCAAGCTAACGGCCAATTCAACTGCCGATGAGATTGAAAAGTTGCGCGCAGCATATAAAGCCAAATTTGCGGATGAACTGCGGGCGTATACGGCAAAAGCCGTGGAGTTTTCCAATAAGCACAACGATCTTGCTGGGTTCTATGCCATTTCGACCTTGGACCCTGAGGTCGCAGAAGCAGAAATCATAGCTTATGCCGACAAGATTAAAGATCAATTTACTGAAAACAGGTATGTCAGCCAGTTTAAAGAGGAAACGCAGAAGCTAAAAAAGATGGCCATTGGGCAGCCGGCGCCAGAACTGGTATCGTTTACCCCATCTAACAAGGAGGTCAGGTTATCGAGTTACAAAGGCAAATATACGTTGGTGGATTTCTGGGCCTCATGGTGTATGCCTTGCCGTCAGGAAAATCCTAATCTCGTCAAGCTATATAATACCTATCATAACAAAGGTTTTGATATACTTTCGGTGTCTTTCGATGACAACCCGGGATCATGGATGCGGGCAATCGCAGACGATAAGCTGGATTGGACACATGTATCTGATCTGAAGGCGTGGAGCTCGCCCGTGGTCGTAGAATATCGTGTGAAGGCTTTGCCTACTTCCTATATCCTGGATCCCAACGGTGTTATTATCGCTAAAAATCTACGTGGAGAAGAGCTCGCTGCATTTTTGAAAAAAACAATTAAGTAATCTGTATGTTATTGTTAATTGAAATATTACTTAATAATTTGGTAACATTAGATTAACTAATTATTATCATTTTGTTTATATTTTAGCAAAAAAAATAAGACAAATGAGTTCTTCGAAACAAAAGATTTTAATTGTTGACGACGAGAAGGATATTCTGGATTTAATTGCATTTAATTTAAACCGGGAGGGATATCAGGTCTCTACAGCGCAAAATGGGGAAGAGGCAATACAAGTTGCCAAACAAGTGAACCCGGATCTAATCATCCTGGACGTAATGATGCCCAAGATGGATGGTATCGAAGCTTGTCGCATTATGCGTGCGATGCCTGAGTTTAAAAGTACCTTTATGGTGTTTTTAACCGCAAGAAGCGAAGAATATTCTGAAATTGCCGGTTTCCATGTGGGAGCCGATGATTATATCGCCAAACCGATTAAACCAAGGGCTTTGATGAGTCGTATCAATGCAATTCTGAGACGAAATGCATCGGAAGAATCGGATGCTGCTGCACAGGACAAAATTGAAATAGCGGATCTGGTCATTGATCGGGACTCCTTCCTAGTCTATAAAGGCGAGCAAAAGATTGTACTTGCCAAGAAAGAGTTTGAACTGCTCTATCTGCTGGCATCCAAACCGAACAAGGTTTTTACCCGTGAACAGATCTTAAAGAGTATCTGGGAAGATTCGGTGGTCGTCACCAATCGGACCATTGATGTGCATATCCGAAAACTTCGCGAAAAAATAGGTGATGATTATGTCACTACCGTAAAAGGGGTCGGATATAAGTTTGATAAAGAATAACAAAAGAGGCTAAAGCCTCTTTTTTTGCATACCCCCAGCTTCTGTTCACCATAACGCACGACCATGTTATCGCTTGATGACTCCCGCGCTCGTATTCAGTATCACCACAGCAGAGATTCACAACGCACTTGTTAAGAACAGTGCAAATCTTTACTTTTGGTGTATATAGCAAAGTAAAAAAGATCAACATGTCATCTATTCTTATAAAATCCGCGCAGCTTGTCAATGAAGGCAAAGTTGAGGCAGCGGACGTTTACATCAGCAATGGCCGGATTGAAATGATCGCGCAGGAGATTAACCATCCTGCAGATCAGGAAATTAATGCTGAAGGGTTACATCTCTTTCCAGGTTTAATTGATGATCAGGTCCATTTCCGTGAGCCGGGATTGACGCACAAAGCCGACATTTGGCACGAGAGCCGTGCTGCTGTGGCGGGCGGTACAACCTCATTTATGGAAATGCCGAATACGGTACCCAACACATTGACCCAGGACCTCCTGCAGGATAAATATGATATCGCGGCAAAAAATGCCCTGGCCAACTATTCTTTTTTTATGGGAGCGGCCAACGATAACCTCGAAGAGGTCTTGAAGACTGATCCCAGGACCGTTTGTGGTATCAAAGTATTTATGGGCTCCTCCACAGGAAATATGCTGGTCGACAATGAGAAGGCCCTGGAAGGTATATTCGCAAATGCCCCTACCTTAATTGCCACTCACTGTGAGGACGAAGCAACGATCAAGGCAAACCTTGCTCTCTTTAAAGAAAAGTACGGTGAAGATGGCCTGAAGATCGAAATGCACCCGCTGATCCGCTCCGAAGAAGCCTGTTACCTGTCCTCTTCCAAAGCGGTTGCACTCGCCAGGAAGCATCAGACACGATTGCATATCCTCCATATCTCGACGGCGAAAGAAATTGAGCTGTTCAGAAACGATATTCCGCTAAAGGATAAAAAAATTACAGCCGAAGCCTGTATTCATCACCTTTGGTTTTCGGATCAGGATTACGCCTCAAAAGGAAATTTTATCAAATGGAATCCTGCTGTAAAAACAGCTCATGACCGTGACCAGATCCTTAAGGCATTGCTCGATGGTCATATCGACGTGATCGCCACGGATCACGCACCACATACCATTGCCGAAAAAACGCAGGCGTATGCCTCAGCCCCTAGCGGCGGTCCTTTGGTTCAGCATGCATTACAGGCGCTACTGGATATGGTTAAAGCCGGCAAAATGACTTTAGAACAGCTTGTTCAAAAATCAGCCCACAACACAGCGACATTGTTTCAGATCGAAGACCGCGGATATATCCGCGAGGGCTACTGGGCAGACCTCGTCCTGGTAGACCTAAATAAACCGTATACCGTGTCAAAATCCAATATACTGTCCAAATGTGGCTGGTCTCCATTTGAGGGACATACATTCAGTTCGACGATCGAGCATACCATCGTGTCGGGTAAGCTTGCCTTTTCCCATGGAAAGATCATCGAGAAAGGGCCAGGGGAGCGTTTATTATTTAACCGATAGATTATTCATCCATGGAAAAAAGAGCCTTTATAAAGTCCCTGGCTTTGGGCGCTTTGTCTATTCCAGTTTTGGGAGCGGGGAATGGAGCTCAGGCTGGAAACCAGCTTGGCAGTCATGCGGCTCTGCTGGCCAGAAAACTGCATTTGGGCGATACCGTTGGTTTAATCACACCTGCGGGCGCACTGGACGATGAAGAATCGATCAGCATCGCGCGCGAAATCTTCGAGGCGCTGGGCTTTAATGTGAAGGAAGGCAAACATATCCGGAGCCGTTATGGCAACCTAGCGGGTACCGATGAAGAGCGTATTGCGGATATACATGCGATGTTTGGCGATAAAAGCGTTAAAGCTATTGTCTGTATCCGTGGTGGATCTGGTACATCGAGGCTGCTTGACCGGCTAGACTATGGCATGATTGCCCGCAATCCAAAGATCTTACTCGGCTATTCTGACATCACGGCGCTGATCCTCGCTTTATATGCAAAAACGGGACTCGTGAGTTTTCATGGTGCCGTGGGAATCAGTACCTGGACGAACAAGCTCGCAGAAGCGTTCAGGGCACAGTTCGTTGCCAATAATCCCGCGATATTTGAGAATCCAAAATCAAAAGGTGAAAATATCGTACAGACCAAGGATCGAATTACCACTATCCATCCGGGAATGGTAGAGGCTGTATTATTGGGCGGTAACATGACCGTATTGACAGGGCTATGCGGTTCACCCTATCTGCCCGATTTTAAGGATAAAATCCTTTTTATGGAGGAAGTGGATGAAGATATGGAACGTATGGACCGGATGTTCTGCCAGCTGAAAAATGCAGGGATACTAGGGGCAATCAAGGGCTTTATTTTCGGAAAATGTACCAACTGCAAACCTTCGGGTGGTTATGGTTCGGTGACATTGGATCAGCTCTTTCATGATTATATTGTACCCTTGCGTATCCCGGCGTATGCAGGTGCGATGATCGGACATATTGCCGAGCAATTTATTTTGCCGGTAGGGGCTAAAGTCCGTATGGATGCACGTCTGGGTACCATCACTGTATTGGATCCAGCGTTAACAGATGAACAATGATATTGACAAAAGAAGATTTTATCAACGCCTTTTCTTTACACGAAGAAAAGGCGTTGACACATAGGAGATTTAAGCATCGGGATATCCTGCCCTTAGTGAAAAAGCATGCGGCGGGCAAACGGTGGACGGTGGATGAGATTGGACGTTCGGTGGAAGACCGTGCTATTTTTCGGCTGAAATATGGCGAAGGGCCTATCAAAGTGCTCCTATGGTCACAGATGCACGGCGACGAACCTACAGCGACGATGGCTCTTTTCGACCTCTTTAATTTTTTTGAGGGTGAAGGGGATGGTTTCGACAGCTGGCGGGAAGAGCTAGCTTCGAAATTGACGCTGTATTGCATTCCCATGCTCAATCCTGACGGGGCTGAACGTTTTCAGCGCAGGACAGCGATGGATGTCGACATGAACAGAGATGCACGTGCGACAGCGACAGTGGAAGCGGCGCTGCTAAAGGAACAGGCCATGACGCTCAGACCTGATTTTGCTTTTAACCTTCACAATCAGAACAACTATTATAATATTCCCGGTACAGGCACTCCAGTGACAATTTCGCTATTGGCTCCTGCCTACGATTACGAACGCAGCATCAATACGGTGCGGGGAGATGCCATGCGTGTTATTGTGGGGATCAATAGGCTCTTGCAGGAGCTTATACCGGGAGCTGTCGCCAAATATGACGATGCGCACACCCCGCGCGGTTTTGGCGATAATTTTCAAAAATGGGGTGCACGCACCATCCTGATCGAATCGGGAGCTTATGCTGGTGATCCGGAGAAGTTGACTGTCCGCAGATGTAATTTCGCAGCGCTCTTACACGCGTTCCAGGAAATTGCGGCAGCAACCTATACGCGTTATGATATCGCGGATTATGCCGCCATTCCCTTCAACGACGAAAAGCTACATGACGTCCTGATCCGGAATCTGGAGATCGTGCGCAATGGTAAAACCATGCAGGTAGATGTTGCAATCCGCCAAACGGAAAAGACAGTAGGCACTGATTATTATGTGGATGGCATCATTGAAGATATTGGTGATCTACAGGACTTCTATGGTTATACCGATGTTGATGTGAGGGGCTTGCAATTTATTCCGGCAAAGGTATATACGGAGCGACGATTTTTGCTCGACGAGCTTAACTTGCCGCTTGTAAGATCATTGCTTAAAACAGGTTACGCAGCAGTAATGATCTCGGATCAGTCTCAGGAAACTCTGCTTCATCCCTTACCCCTCCGTTTGCTGTCGAGCGATACTTTTAAAGTCAGCGACAACTTGCATGTGGGGATGAACGCAGATTTTTTTCTCGGGAGCCGAGATAACGTACAATATGGAGTCATCAATGGTGACTTGATTGATCTAAAAAATATTGGGGATACAAACTATAAAGGGCGGGCGATGTAAGATTTAATTTATCCCCTAAAAGCTGTATTTTAGGGGATAAATTGCAATTAATAACCCGGATTTTGTTGATCTGCAATGGCCGGGTTGGCGTTCATTTCATCCAATGAAATGGGAAGAATAGTTTTGAAGAATGTACGGTCAATAGTTTTCGGCCTGTTGGTTGTACTTATATTACCCAAGTTATCGTCAAAGCTGATGGTCTTGTTCCAACGCATCATATCGAAGAATCGATGTCCTTCACCTAACAATTCCTTACTTCGTTCGTCCGCAATCATATCCAAAGTAATGTTAGAGGAATTAGCGGGATTCAATTTTGGAGATCGTTGGCGAATGGCATTTAAGTAACTCGCCGCGAGACTTTTGTCAGCTGACGCTTTTAATAATGCTGCTTCGGCTGCGATAAGGTAAACTTCGGATAGACGGATAACTTTAATATTTACCGCTGTACTATTGGAAGTGGAGTTTTTGTCACCTGCTAGAGTAGTACTTCCACTATATTTGTAGACCGCTCCAAGATGGGATGTGCCGACTTCGTCGTAAGCCATAATCCCCCACCTAACATCCGTTTCGTCTTGTTTAAGTTTCGCCAAAAATGGATCCGCGGCAATAAAGTTACCTAATATCGCTTTACTTCCATGTTCTTTTCTACGGAAAAGGGCGCCAAGAGAGCTTGTCCCTGCATCTGCTTCATTTGGATAGATTCCCAGTTCCAAAATGGATTCTGTGCCAAACATAGTTGTCCAGGATTTCACCCAATCCGCATTACTGTACAGCGTATATACTTTCGAATCGATCACCTCCTGAGCGGCTTTGAGCGCATTGTCATAATCATTCATATAGAGATATACTCGAGCTTGAAGCGCTTTATTTGCAAAGTAGTTGAAATAACCATTTGATTTGGTTTTGGGTAATAAGGACTCCGCGGCCTTAAGGTCCTGAAGTATCTGGCTGTAATTTTGTTCGACACTAACCCTTTTTTCTTGTGCATTGTACTCAAGTACTTTGGTAACATTAGGGATACCCCATGCGGATTTATCCATATTGTAAGGCTTACCATATAAGCGTACAAGATCAAAGTTGATCAGGGCTCTGGCTGTGAGAGCCTGTCCTTTATACGTGTCGAAGGCTTCGGTAGAACCAGCAGATATGAGTTTTTCTATATTCTCGAGAAGATTGTTGATTTGAACCATCGTATGGAAGCCTTGAGACCAGATGCCAGTATAAGCATTAGATGATGCCGAATGATTGAAGACGTATAGGTAATCATAACCCCTTCCTTGAGACGCTATCGTAAAGTCACCACCTTTGGCGTCAGCATAAAGCGGAAAGTTGCGCCCATAATAAGCCACGTTTGCCATTTTACTCATTAATCCGTTCATAACTACTTTAGCATCAGCAGCAGTTTGTATGGCGGTATTGGAGTCAGCCATATTTGTGGGTGACACGTCCAGGAAATTGCTGCAGGAGCTTACTGCAAGCGATATAGAGATGCATGAAGCAATAAAAAGCTTTTTCATATTGTTATTATTTATCCAATTAAAAACTAAATTCGATCCCAAAAGTATAGGTTTTTGCCAGCGGGGTTTCCCAGCCGCGCGTTCCAAATTGGTTGACCTCTGGGTCCATGTACTTATATTGGGAGAATGTGAGCAGATTGCTTCCATTGAAATACAAGCGGGCGTTTGAAATACCAGCTCTTTTCAATATCGCATTTGGTAGCCTATAACTTAACGATATGTTCTTTAATCTGAGGTAAGATGCGTTAAATAAATGCCGGCTGCTAATTTGGTTGACATCCTCGAGATCCCGTCCGGTCACCATTGGATAGGAGCCGTCCATATTTGTTGGCGACCAGGTATTGTCAGCAAAATATTCGGCATGGATCCGTTCCCAGTAGTAGCCATCATCGGCAACATCTTTGGATGTGGCATCATAGAGTTTGCCGCCAATTTTGTAGGCAAAATTCAGACCCAGGGAAAAGTTTTGGTAATCGATGTCCGAGTTTATACCACCATATAACTTTGGATTAGCACTGCCAATGATGGTTTGCTGTGCTTTTTTATAGTCATAAGTAGCGGCCTTACCGTTAAACATAAAATCACCTGCAGTATTGTCATTGGTGTACCACACGTTCCTACCATTGGTCTGATCTGTTCCCGCCCATTCAAGTCCAAAAAAAGATAACGAAGACTCGCCTTCACGGTAAACAAACCTTGCACGGTCGTCGGATCCTGTTGGATCATACCAAACAATATCCTGTCCACCATACAGCTTGTTTATTTTTGATGAAATAAATGCCGCATTGGCACTTAATGTCCATTTCCAGTTTTCATTTTTGAGGATATCCGATCCAAGTTCAATTTCTATTCCCCTGTTGTTCATTTCGCCTACGTTTCTGAGGATGGAACCAAAACCGGTAACTGATGATATGGGCACATCTTGAAGTAGGTTTTTTGAATCCCTGTTAAAGTACTCGACAGTACCGAAAACTTTGTTTTGGAATAAGCCAAACTCAAGAGCTAGGTTTGTCGAATAGTTCTCTTCCCAGGCTAGATCAGGATTCCCGATATTATTAAGCCCTCCACCCGGCTGGGTCATGTATTTGTTGGAGTAACTGGTCAAATTTCTCCAGGAGTAAAGCTGGGTAGGTAAGGTTCCGTTGATACCATACGAACCACGCAATCTTAAATTGTCAACTTGTTCGATATCTTTGACAAAAGATTCCTTTGCGATATTCCATGAGGCCGCAACCGACCAGAAGTTACCCCAGCGCGGGCCGGGAGCCAATCTGGAAGACCCGTCACGGCGGAAGGATGCAGAAGCGAAATATCGTTCATCATAATTGTATTCGGCTCTCGATAGTATAGACATCATATTATTGCCCCATGAATAGGCTGAAGCGTCGAGGATACCTGCCGTAGCTACCGTATGGAGTGATGATGAGGGAAGATCTTTCCCTGTCGCGCGAATAAAATCCGTTGTGTTTTTCTCTGCTTCAAATCCAGCTAGTAGGTTCACATGATGTGAGCCAAATTGCTTATTGTAGGTTGCTGTCGTCGAAGAAACTAATTTCTCTATCGTTGTTGAGATCTCGGAGACACGACCATTGTCAGCTGTCCCATTATAATGTTTTGCGCTATAGTAGATATGATCTTTCACATCGGTATTATCATAGGAGAAAATAGTCTTTAAGGTGAGTTCCGGCAGTAGTTTTAACGTTAGTGATTCTATGGCCGATAGTTTGCTGGTCTTTGAACTGTTCTCCCATTCCTTATTATAATATAACGGGTTATAGGCTAGGCTACCATAACGGGCAGTATACTCCTGTCCTGTCTTATAATCTGTAGGCCAATAGAGTTGCCAAAGCAGGTTGCGTGATTGGTATAGGTAGTTCGTTCCGGTATTTCGGGTATCGTTGAAACCTTCCAGTTTGGTTTTAGCGTAATTGATATTGGAACCGAATTCTAAATATTTTCCTATCTTTTGGGTGAGGTTGACCCGTCCATTAATACGGTCATAATTGTTTTCGATGGCCCGACTTTTATCCTGTGTATAACCTAAGGATGCATAATAATTCGTCTTTTCAGTGGCCCCACTTACAGCGATGTCGTTACTATTGAAAATCCCGGTTCGAAATAAGGTTTTATCCCAATTGTAGTATTTCCCGTCACGGTTTTCTATACCGTCGGTTTTTCCTGAAATATGTACATTTTCCCATTGAGAAGTGCCATCAGTAGTAAATTGGTATCCGTGTATACCAAATCCATAGGACGAGGTTGGTTTACCATAATTCGCTGAATTGGGGTTCCATTCCAAAGAATTCAGCCGGTAGAGCGTATTTTTATTGGCTTGCTCAGGACTTTGCCCAGCGGCTATTCTGGAATCATATAATATGCTATAAAGTAAATTAATCTGATCCTGAACGGAGGCAGGTTCGTTGTTTTTTGTTGCCCAAGATGGACTGATCCCAATAGAAGACTTGACGTTGATCTTCGGGTCGCCGTTTTTTCCTCTTTTGGTTGTGATGATGATGACACCATTTGCAGCTCTGGAACCGTATAAAGAGGACGCTGCTGCATCTTTCAAGACAGAAATGGACTCAATGTCACTGGGATTTAACGTGCTCATGACATTGTTGGTATTCACGATATAGTCTCCCATTTGGCCTACACTTCCCGATACGACAGGAACACCATCGATGACGTATAAGGGCTCATTGGAAGCATTCATTGAGCCAATACCGCGAATGCGAATGGCCGAAGTCGCCCCAGCTTGTCCAGACCCGTTTGACATCTGCAATCCAGCTACTCTGCCTGTCAACGCTTTTTCAAAAGAGGTAACGGGTTGTTTGTCAATGGCATCAGCTTTGACTTGTGCTGCCGATCCGGTATAGGTACTTTTCTTGGCTGTACCATAAGCAACGACCATCACCTCGTCCAGTGCCTGTTCGCCCCCGATGAGCGTGATGCTGATGGTCTTGCGACCATTGACCTGAACTTCCTGCGTCTGGTAACCAACGGCGGAGATACTTAGGGTCGCCTCTGGGCTGGCATGCAGAGTGAATAAACCCCTTTCATTGGTGGATGTCCCCTGGCTGGAGCCCTTGATGTTGACGGTCACTCCGCTGACCGGATTGCCGTTGCCGTCCACTATTTTACCAGCAATCTGAATCTGTTGTGCATGTAAGGACTGCAGAGAGCTGCAGGCTAAGAGACACAACGTTGTGAGCACATGTTGTTTCATAAGAATTCTTGTCTTTTAAAGGCCATACAGAATATCCGCTAGATTCCATCGCCTCTGGGCTGTCGGGGAGGATATTCCATAGTCGTATGGAGTAATTAATTTAGTTTGTTAATATGTTGGTGCTTTTGCCCGTTGCCTTCAGCGGGCTAATGCAAATTCAGTACAATGTTTTCTTTAAGATAAAAGCATTGCACTGAATTTAAGGTTATTTTCTTACAATTCCAATTCCGGGCCGATCCGCCAGAATACACCGACCGTCGACCACGCTCATACCGTTATAGATGTCATTGTCAATCAGTAATGCTCCGTCCAGATCCGCCCAATCCGTCAATGGAGCAAGCTGCGCTGCGGCGCTGATGGCACAGGAGGTTTCCGTCATGCAGCCGATCATTACCTTCATATCGAGGGAACGGGCCAGTTCAGCCATGCGTTTTGCTTCCCGCATACCAGTACATTTCATCAACTTAATATTGATCCCGCTATAAACACCTTTTAATCCCGGCACATCAATGAGCCGCTGGCATCCCTCGTCTGCAATGGTCGGTATGGGGCTGTGTTCGGTGAGCCAGGCGTTGTCATCGATTTGTTCCTTGGGCATCGGCTGCTCTAAAAACACGACATTCCGTTCGGCGAGCCACTGCGCCATTTCAAGAGCTTCCTCCCGTGTTTTCCAGCCTTGGTTGACATCGGCACAGAGTGGCCGGTCGGTCACCTGGCGGATCGTATCGATAATCATCTTGTCCGTATCGAGGCCTAATTTTACTTTCAGAATTTTGAATTGGTCCGCTTCAGCCACCTTTTTACGGATCATATCCTCAGTGTCGATGCCGATGGTATAGGAGGTGGGGGGGATCAGCTCCGGGTTCAACCCCCATATTTTATAAAAAGGCTGCCCCATAATCTTGCCGAGCACATCGTGCAAAGCAATATCAATAGCCGCTTTCGCAGCAGTATTCTTCGCCGCCACCTGGTCGACGTAATGGAGGATTTCTTCCGTTTGAAAAGGCGAACCAAATGCCGAAAGGTCGATCTGGTTTAAAAAAGAGATCACACTTTCCTGAGATTCGCCAAGATAAGGAGGCATGCTCGCTTCACCGTAACCGATAATACCGTCATATTCGAGCTCCGTCAGAACGACAGGCGTGGTGCTCCGGCTATAGGAAGCAACGGTAAATACATGCCGCAAACTGAGCGTGTATGGGCGAAACCTTAACTTGAAGGCTCCGAAGTCCTTGCTGATCCATTCAGATTGATTGCTCATCATCATTTATTTCTTAGTATAATAATTGCTTTCGGCGATTTTTTGAATGGCACTGTCCTGTACACCCAGGTAACGGCGGGCTGCCACAACGGTGCGCGTCTGGAAGTCGTCATAGTCCGGAGCGTCTTTTAACATGCTGTTGATGCGGACCAATCCGGCTGCGTGGATGAAAGTACCGTTGCCAATATACAACGCAACGTGAGTCACACGCGCATTGGGATTACTGTTTTTACCTGCTGCAAAGAAAAGTAAGTCTGCTGGTTTAAGGTTTTTAAGTGCTTTTTCCGGGTCGAAATGCCCTTCACTATCGAGAATATCGATCTGCTGGCCTGCCAGGACCTGCTGTGAGGCATCCCGGGGAATCACAAAACCGTTCATAAAGAAGCTGGTTTTGGTAAATCCGCTACAATCCACGCCTTTGACTGAGGTGCCACCCCACAGATAGGGTAGGCCAAGCATAGACTTGGCACTGGCAATGATATTCTCCGCAGTCGGATTACGGGAATCCAGCCAGCTCTTTAAGGTCAAGCTTTCGGATTTTCGGATATATCCCTTGCGGCCGTCAGGGTAAGCAACCGCATAAAAATTGCCTTTTTGTCCAGTAAGCTTTAATATATCGCCATATACCAGATCAGATACTCGCTGACTCTTTTCATTGGGTTCGGAGTATGACCGGCCAAACTCTGTTGTATAAATGACTTTCTCTGCCTGTCTCCAGCTTGCGATTTCTGTTTCGTCCATGGCAGCGATCGATGAGCTTGGTACCCAAGCAATGTAGCCGTCAGGCGTGCGGACACGGTACTCGCCACCTTTTTTCTGTAAGAGATCCACCTGGGTACCGAGTAGGACCTGACTGGTCAGCTCGGCGGCATTGTCCGGAAAAGTGCGCATATTGGCCACCGAAAGCCGGATCACACCTACCGTCTTGCCCTCGACACTGGCATCTGGTAACAATTTGACCTGGATATGAGCAGGTATGTCTTTCGCTTTCTGCTCAAGGACAAATTGGGCATCCTTTTCTGTGGTCTCCAAGATATACTGATTCTGCGGAATATCTGCGTGTTGAATAGCGACAATTTTTGTTCGGCGGTCGGGGGCAAATTCACGTTTTACGTTTTCTTGCAGCTCTTTGATTTTGAAATAAGTCGTCGAATCTACTTGCTGTGCATGGCCATGACTCGCGCCAATAAGGCTTGCACATGCTAAAATCGCGAATTTTAGTGTGTTTCTCATGCTGATTAGTTTGTTCCTAAAGATAGATTAATTCATAATATAAATCAATGTTAATTGTCGATTTTTAAGTGATTTGGTTGTGAGGTTGCTAAAAAACGAATTTTTAGGTCTAATTTTAATTAATTTGTCTATTTGCTAAAACCATTTTGTATTATTGTCTATCCGCTGTGGATTGTCCTATCCGTACCGTAGCATACGCGATGCGCCCGGGTGCTGTTGTGATCAGGGTACGATGCGGCAAAGCCAGGTAAGCTTATAGGTCAAGCTTGCTAAAAAAATATAAATAAGTAATAATAACGTAGATATGAATTCGAGACGTAATTTTATAAAGCAGGGGCTTTTCGCTGCCACGGCTATGGGCGCCCTGCAGGCGTTTGATGCAAAGGGGATAACAGTCGCTACGGAACGTAAGGTGAAAAATTATCCGATCGTTATATCCACCTGGGACTTTGGGATAGCTGCCAACAAAGCTGCCTGGGAAGTACTGTCAAAAGGAGGGAAAGCGCTTGATGCGGTCGAGCAGGGCGTCCGTGTACCCGAAGCCGACTTAAAGAATATGACCGTTGGCAAAGGCGGTTATCCGGATCGGGATGGACATGTGACTTTGGATGCCTGCATTATGGACGCGGATGGTAATTGTGGTGCTGTGGCTGGCCTGGAGAACATCGGACACCCGATATCGGTTGCCCGGCTGGTGATGGAAAAAACACCTCATGTGATGCTGGTAGGCGACGGAGCTTTGCAGTTTGCCCTGGAAAACGGTTTTGAAAAAGAGAATCTTTTGACCCCTGAAGGAGAAAGAGCCTGGAAGGAATGGCTGAAAGAAAAAAAATACAAACCAGTCGTCAATATTGAGAACAAGTCATTCGCTGCCGAACGGCTGCCGGGCAACCAATATAACCACGACACCATCGGTATGCTAGCCCTGGATGCTAATGGAAATATCGCTGGAGCTTGTACAACCAGTGGTATGGCATTTAAAATGCATGGTCGGGTAGGCGATAGTCCGATTATTGGTGCAGGCCTCTATGTGGATAATGAAGTTGGGGGAGCGACATCTACCGGCGTGGGGGAGGAGGTCATTCGCAATGTGGGCAGTTTTCTCGTGGTGGAGTTGATGCGTCAGGGCTACTCGCCTGAAGATGCCTGTAAAGAAGCCGTCATGCGTATCGTCAAGAAGAAACCCGCCATAGCCAAAGAAATACAGGTAGGGTTTCTGGCGATCAATAAAAAAGGGGAATATGGTGCCTATGCCTTGCAACAGGGATTCTCTTATGCCGTATGCGATGGTAAACAGCAGGACTTGTTGATTAAAGGCAAACATTATTATAAATAATCAGCCGGAGGATTGATCGCAACATCATAAAAACAGAGGATAGTCGAAGTTTGGATATCTTTCTATAAATTTGTCTCATTACTCAATACTAATAAAATATGAAAGCAACATTTGGAGGCGGATGTTTCTGGTGTACTGAAGTGATTTTCCAGCATACCGAAGGAGTCACATCGGTATTGCCGGGATATATGGGGGGACATGTGGACAACCCTACTTACGAGCAGGTATGCACTGGTACTACAGACCATGTTGAAGTTGTTGAACTCGAATACGATGAAGACTTGGTAAACTACGAGGATCTGCTGAAAATTTTTTTCAGGACACATAATCCTACGACGTTAAACCGTCAGGGCAACGACGTAGGGACGCAGTACCGTTCGGTGGTATTCTATCATGACGAAGAACAGAAAATACTGGCCAAAAATTTCATTGACGAGCTAGAGAACGAGGGAATATACGATGATCCTATTGTGACAGCAGTGGAGCCGGCATCTACCTTCTGGCTGGCTGAAGACTATCACCATAATTATTTCAATGATCACCCCGAAAATCCGTTCTGTTCGGTAGTAATCGCGCCGAAGCTTCAGAAATTTCTCAAAGAATTTAAGTCGTAAAAAAGGTGGAGTCCAACCGTTGGACTCCACCTTTTTTATTACGATTCTAATACGTATGCCTGTAATATCACTTGGATATTCGATTCACCTTTAAAACATTTCCATCTGTCCATTATCATCAATCTGTATATCGTCCGGATTGGTGATTTCCAATTTGATATCATCCTCTTTTTTGTCCTCTGTCTGCGCATCTTCAGCTGCAGCAGTGGTGTTCGTAGGGCTGTCTCCTTCGGTTTCGGTAGCCGTTTTCTTTTTATCTCTTTCACTGAGATCCTCATCAGGTGTGAGTAGTGAGACCGTTTTTACAGTATGGAAGGAAAGACGGTTGCCTTGTGCCTTCATACCTTTGATATCAATAATCTCCGTTAACGGCTGTTCCAAGGTCTCTTCCGTCTGAGATTTACCTTTCAGGATGTCCAGTTGGACTACCGGCTCGGCTGCGTTGCTCAGCAAGACCAGTTTGGAGCCGGGCTCTTCATTGATAAAAGAAATTCTTTTACCAATAGGTTGTTCGTCAAATTTAAAGCGTTTGACATAGTAGGTTCCGCTTTTACCGTCTTGATGAACAGCGGTATACACATGTTCGGGGTAATATTTCTCGATGCGGATCATCTTTTCATCGAAGTGATTGCTCAGATCGAAGTTGGACAATTCATAGCTACCATCGGACATGACGACCAAAATTTTGTCATCGCCGTCAAACTCACCTAAATATTGCCCCCGTTCATCTGCGTTCAATCGTTTCATAATCGTATCGTACCAGATTTTACGGCCAGCAAGTGTCGATACACCGGCACTTTTGAAAGTGATTTTCTTAATCGGGTATTTCGAAACGATGTTCCCCTGAGATGCACGCCCTTTGATGGCAATTTCTGCAAAATCCATGTCGAAATTCAGCTTCCGCAATTTCGTGTGCGGCTTGAGCTGCACATTGACGACTTCCGCTTCGCCGTTTGGATTTGCGGTAAAATATAATATCTTGGACCCTTTGGATCCTTTGGATACATCATATTCTTTATCCCGTGTGACGCCGACTACTGCAAAACGTTTGATGTAGCTGGTACCTGTTGCACCTTCTTTGTAAATAGCATTGTATATGGTACGTTCGTCTCCTTTTTTGAAAACAGCCACATGAATGATGCCCTTACCCACAAAGACCTTGTCCTGGATTTTGGTCACCACATATTTCCCATCTTCACGGAATACGATAATATCATCGATATCCGAACAGTCGCAGACAAATTCATCTTTTTTCATGCCCGAACCGATAAATCCTTCTTCACGGTTGACATAGAGTTTGGTATTTGCCAGAGCGACCTGAGTGGCTTCTACTTTGTCGAATACCCGCAATTCAGTCTTGCGTTGGCGATCTTTGCCATACTTTTCACGGAGTTTTTCAAACCAGGCAATAGCATATTCCGTGAGCTGACGCAGATTGCGTTTGACTTCCTTGATTTCGTTTTCGAGCGCTTTCATCATTTCGTCTGCTTTTTTAACATCGAAACGGGTTATGCTGCTCATCGGTTTATCGATCAATTTTTTGTAGTCTTCGGGACGAATCTCGCGATAAAACTGATCGAAAAACGGTTCAAACAGGCGGTTCAGCACTTCGACGACAGTATCGAAGTCACCTGCATTTTCGTAGTCCGCATGTTTGTACATGCCTTCCTGGATGAATATCTTTAACAAACTGCTGAAGAAGATCTTTTCCTGAAGATCGTTGAGGCGAATCTCCAGCTCCTGTTTCAGCAGATTTTTGGTGTTTTTGGTGTTCTCGATCAAGATGTCATTGACACTCATAAATTGAGGCTTTTCTCCCTTGATCACACAGGTATTCGGTGAGATCGAAACCTCACAGGCGGTAAATGCATAGAGTGCATCAATAGTGACATCAGGCGATATTCCCGGAGCTAGATGTACAATGATCTCCACATTCTCTGCCGTATTATCCTCAATCTTCTTGATCTTAATTTTTCCTTTGTCATTTGCCGTCACCACACTTTCGATCAGGCCGCCCGTCGTGGTGCCGAAAGGAATTTCGGTGATCGCCAGTGTCTTTTTGTCGCGTTCTTCGATTTTCGCACGGACGCGGATTTTGCCGCCACGCTGTCCTTCGTTATAGTTGGAAACGTCTGCCATACCCCCGGTTGGAAAATCAGGGAAAATGTTAGGCCGTTCGCCGTTCAAGACCTGAATCGATCCATCGATAAGCTCAATAAAGTTGTGTGGCATGATCTTGGTCGCCAATCCCACTGCGATACCCTCAGCCCCCTGTGCCAACAGCAGCGGAAACTTTACAGGTAATGTAACCGGTTCGCGGTTACGGCCATCGTAGCTTAGCTGCCATTCAGTGGTTTCAGGATTGAAGACGACCTCGTTGGCAAATTTGGAAAGCCGGCCCTCGATATACCGTGGAGCCGCCGCCGAATCTCCGGTAATGGGATCACCCCAGTTACCCTGGCAGTCGATCAGCAGGTCTTTCTGGCCCAGCTGCACCATCGCATCACCAATAGAGGCGTCACCATGCGGATGATATTTCATGGTATTACCGATCACATTGGCTGCTTTATTATATCTTCCGTCATCCATTTCCTTTAAAGAATGGAGTATACGGCGCTGTACAGGCTTAAAGCCGTCATTTATATGGGGTACTGCTCTGTCCAGGATGACATAGGACGCATAATCTAAAAACCAGTTTTCGTAAAGGCCTGACAAGGGTATCGTCTGGCTGCCGCTTTCTGTTCTTTCTGATCCTAATTCTTCCGGATTGTCTTCCGTTGGGAAGTTTGTTTCGTCACTCATTTACTCAGCAATAGATTAAATTGTACAATACAGAAATATTCAAATTTTATTTTATTCGAACGTGTAAAAATACAAAACCATTTTGTTTTATCCCAGTGAATCTGTAAAAAGTTAAAAAAATTAGCTTTAAAAGCTAACGATATTAGTTTTGTTGCTTTAGTGCTTTCTCTAAAGATACGGGAATACAGTATTTTCATTTTTAAAGCCGTAATCGGAAAAATTATTAATAGTTTTGTGGCAGGTGTTAAAGACGTTAATCACATATCAGAGAATAGGCATCCCGCTTCTATTGATGGCATTGCTGCTGCAGGCATTCAATAAAACCTTGCTTGTGGGCGATTATTATCTTCATACGGACCGGTATGCGAAAAACTGTGAAAACAAGCTGAAAACCTGGCTGCATTGTGATGGAAAGTGCCAGCTTTCCAAATTGATCAAAAAGCAGCAGGAAGACGAGAAAAAGCAGCAGGAAAAGAGAAACGACAGGGGAAGTGAGTATTACTGCTTTGATTCGTACAGCTTTGACCATTCTTTTATTCCGATGGATGAAAGCGAAAGACTCTTTAGTGCGCTTCCCGAAGTAAAAACAATAGAACAGCCACGTTCCATTTTTAAACCACCCATCAGCTAGATTTCATTTGTGGCATCTCTATTTTTGCACGCCTTCGCGGGCAGGAATCAGAATGCTGGTTGTTTTTTCGAAAGGCATATCTGCCGGGCTTAATAACTAAGGAAAGTATCTTTTCTTTCACATACTATTTTAATGAAATCACTAAAAGGCTATTTACTATGTGCCGTCGCCATTATGGTCAGCGAATGGGCGGCCGCGCAGCAATATAACGTTAAAGGACGGGTCTACGATCTGCTGACACAAGTTCCATTGCAGGGGGTATCGATCAAAATTTCGCCGCAGGAAACGGTAACCTCTGACCATCTGGGGTATTTTCAGTTCAGCACAGATCGTACAGCAGGCACCTTGAGTATCGCCATGTTGGGCTATAAACAACAAACCGTGCGGTATGACGCGGGCGGCAAGGAACTTCATATTCAGCTCGAAACGGATGAGGTGCATCTGAATGAAGTCCGCGTTGGAGCTTTCCTGAGCAATAAATCCATAAAAGAAACCGCAGGAGCGATTGCCGTAATTACCGACAATCAGATCCGCCAGGGGAGCGGAGTATCACTGCAGGGCGCGTTAAACAGTATCCCCGGCGTCCGGATGGATCAGAGTACACTGTCAGAAGCCCGTATTTCCATTCGTGGAAATGGGGTGAGGGCCCAGTACGGAATCCGTAATGTCAAAATATATGTCAACGACATACCTGTCACGGAGGCAGACGGGACTTCGCGCATCGAAGCACTTGATGTAAATGACCTGGGCAAAGCAGAAGTTATCAAAGGCCCAGCCTCCAGTATATATGGCGGCGGCACTGGGGGCGTGATTAATTTTCAGTTGATGCGTTCTCCTTATCAGGAGCAGAGTCTGGAGGTTTCGGCCATAGCGGGGTCTTATGGGCTCAGGCGCTTGGCGACAGCCTATCGTTCGGGAGGAGATAAAATGAACAGCTATGTTTCTTATGGCTGGCAACAATATAAAGGCTACCGGGATCATAGCGAAGACAAACGACGTTTCTTTACGGGTAACTTCCAGCTTTTCCCGTCTCCGAAACGTACAGTCACTGTTTTGCTCAATAGAACTTCCCAGGACTCACAGATACCGGGGTCACTTACACAGGCACAAGTGGACGACAACCCGAAGCAGGCAAATGCCAGTAACCTGGATAAGCAAGCCGCACGTTACCAAAATTGGACCCGCATAGGTCTGGGGCAACAGTATCTCTTCAATGACCGTTTTTCAAATTCCACCAGTATTTTCACCTATTTCTACGATCTGGATCATCCATTGCCATACGCTTATTTAAGAAATTACTATCAGAGTTATGGCGGTAGAACCAGGTTTACCTATGATGCTGGAATAAAGCTTTTTCCCACAACCTTTACCGTGGGGGCCGAGTTCAACCGAGCACTTACCAAAGGGGTTCAGTATGTAAACGAACATGGTACCGAAGGGGCAATCAGCGGGAATAGCGATTATAAGAATGGCTTATATTCTTTGTTCTATCAATCGACTACCGCCATCGGTAAAAAGACTGCATTGACCCTGGGGGTAAGTTATACTGGTATCAGCTACAAGGTGAAGGATTACCTGATCTCCACACGAAGTGGTACCAAGCGTTTTAATCCGCAGGCCTCACCAAGAATAGCTTTAAGTCACAACTTTGGCCATGCGCTCTCCCTGCATGGAAGTATTAGTGCAGGGTTTTCTCCACCTTCGAGCTCCGAGATACAAAATGAAGACCGGTCCATCAATAAACGGATACAGGCCGAAAAGGGCACCAACTACGAACTGAATGCGAAAGGCAGTTTCTTTGACTCGCGGCTGTCGTATGAACTTGACCTCTTTAAGATGAACATGAAGGGTGAACTTATCGCACAGTCCATCCAGCAGGGAATCACGGTTTATAATAATTCTGGCCGGACAGACCACAAAGGAGCCGAACTGTCGATCGCTTACTTGCCGGTCAGAGCAAGCGATGGACATATGGTGACGCTGTTGCGTCCCTATGTCGCATTGACTTATTCGGACTTTAAATTCGTGGATTATAAGATACTCGGACCTCAAAATGAGGTAACCGCCGTGTACGATGGGAACGATCTTACAGGCATAGCGCCATGGGTAGCAAACGCAGGCCTACAGATGGAAACCAGATTGGGGATTTACTTTTTTGGAAGTTATTACTTTAACGACAGGCTGCCTGTTAACGACGCCAATACGGTATTCAACGCTGCTTATCAGCTGCTCAACGCGAAAATCGGATGGAAAAAAGAATTTGCGAAGCATTTTGTAGTCAACGTGTATGGCGGGATGGACAATATCACCAATAGAAACTATAGTTCGCTGATTTCTCTGAATGCAAGCGGCTGGAATGGTGGACCGGCACCCTACTTTAACCCTTCGCCGCGAAGGAATGGATACGGAGGATTCAATTTAAAATACAGTTTTTAGTTATATATTTTTTTATCATGAAAAAGTTCCTTCTTTTATATACGGTCATCGCGAGCCTACTGCAGGCCTGTAATACGGGTGAGCACGAAAATACGGCACGGCAACCCGTCCTGATTTCGAAAGCTAATGCTGGAGCATCTTGTGTGTCTTTGACAAAGGACCATAGAGACCTGCCGGTTATCAGCTGGATCGAACAGGATAGCAAAAAGAATAAACAGTTTTATTTTTCAAGCTGGGATACAGTTACCGGCAGGTTTGGATCCGCGATCACCGTGCCCATCGAACCGAATACCAGCATACATGAGGAAGGGATGCCTAAAATCGCATTCAAGGCTGACGGGACTATTGTTGCAATATACGAGACCTCCGTGCCTTCTTCCAAAAGTAAATGGGGCTTGAGCGATATTCAATATACGATGTCCTATAACGGTGGCAGAACATGGACGGAACGAAAATCAATTCAGTCAGATCCTGCCTTACTGGGATCCCGGTCCTTTGCAGACATCATACGTCTCGATGACGGGGAGGTAGCGGTGTCCTGGCTGGATACCGATCCTGTAAGATCTGAACTGGGGAGGCCTGTGAAATTTGCAAAAACCAGCGCACAGAGCGGTTTTAGCGAAGCTGTATTGGTGGATTCTGCAGCTTGCCAGTGTTGTCGTACCGCGATGAGCACAAATGGGCAAGGACAGGTCAATGTGGTCTTTCGGGATCTTCTGCCCGGATCTGTCAGGGATATCTCCATCAGCGTCTCTTCAGATAACGGATTGAGCTTCGGTAAGGCTGTGCCGTTTAGCGGAGACCACTGGGTTGTGGACGGCTGTCCGCACAATGGCCCGTCCGTTGTATTCAATAAGGATACAAAATATGTCACCTGGTATACAGGTGCCAAGCAGGGCGGGGTTTATTACGCGGCGCTGGATGGCAACAACAAAACGCTGGTGAAACGTGAGCTCAGCCGTGCAGGGCGATTTGTACAGCTCACTATGATGCCTAATGGAGACCGCGTGGCCGCATTCGATGTTACTTATGAACAAGGTGGGAAGATATTTAAGAAAATCATGCTCAATAAAATCCAGGATAAGGAATTTCTGGAAAAAGAAGTCTCCTTACCGTCATCACATGCTTCTTATCCGGTTATAACAACGTTGGGAAAAGATCAGGTAGTGGTGGCCTGGACAGATGATAGCAAGGTATACTATACACTTGAACACAGCACTGCGATCAATCGTGTTGTTCAGGAAGATGCAGCAGCGCATTCGGACACAGGCGAAACAGGTACATCCGCAGCGCTTGCGACGTCAAAAGACCCCGTGTGCGGAATGATGGTCAGCGCAACAGCCGAATCGGAACAGGTGGTGAAGGATGGCCAGACCATCAGATTTTGCAGCCCTGCCTGTAAACGGACATTCTTAAATAAGGCACATTAGCGTGCAGCACCGCAAAGATGCCTCTTGAAAAGCAACAATCTTCTTGAAAGGCTGTTGCTTTTCTTGTTTAGAAATCCTGCTGCCACAGCTTGTCGATGTCTTTCTTCAGAATCCGCTCTTTCATTTCCTCTTCAAAGTGATCAAACGCGTCGCTGCTCACCGATTGACTGATGCCGCCGGCTTCCAATAACAATATGTCATCGCAGGTATCCTTTAAAGTCGAAAAGATATGTGACGAAATCAATATGGTCTTTCCCATCCCTTTCAGCCGAAGGATGATTTCCGTCAGGATGACGCTGCTTTGTAAGTCTATGCCATTGAAAGGCTCGTCCAGAATGTAGCAACTGTTATCCTGTAGCAGAGTGGCCGTCAAGGCAAGCTTTTTCTTCATACCGGTCGAATAAGAACTGGCATATTCCCGTAGTGGAAGGTCGAAAATATTTCTTTCGTTGAGATTTCTGATTTTCTTTCCACGGGCATCCGTCATCAGATAGATATATTCCTCGCCTGTTAGTTTTGCAAGGAAATAAGGATCGGCAGTTAGGTACCCGAGATTATTTTTAAGGGGCCGTAGATCCGACTTAATGCCGCCCTCGGCACTTTCTAGCCCTGCTATACAGCGGAAGAGTGTTGTCTTTCCTGCGCCGTTCTCACCGACAATCCCATATGCCTTGCCAGTGGCAAAGGTATAACTGATCTGCCGGAGAACACGATGCTGTCCAAAAGATTTACTGAGGTTGGTAAGTTCGATCATAAATGATTTTTTAGGTTGCTGATTGCTTTGATATAATAAAACGGCAACAGCGCTAATATCAAAGGATAAAAACTAAAGCATAATATCAGGACGAATACCTCCGGAAAATTGATCTCCCTTGGAGAAGCAACATACTTGAGTGTGATGGCAAAAGGAAGCAGAAGGAGTATGCCAGCTAAAACGATGCCGGCGTTAAACCAGTCCGCGGGAAAGAACAGCACAAAAATCAGCAGGAGCGGAAGCGTTAATAGCAGACAATGCAGGATGCCCCTTCCAAATTTTCGCATCAGAAAACCTTTTGCTGTATGGTGGTCATTCCAGAGGTAGAAAATAGGTTCGGGCAGTTGATAGTAGCAAATGCAGGTGAGGGCAATACAGGCAACACAGAACAAGACAAGGTTGGGATTGCCTACATAAAATCCAATGCCGGCAAGTACATAGAGAACGAGCAGCAGCAGATAACTCCGTCTGAATCCAATAATAAATTCAAAAGGTTGTTTGGTGAATGGGGTCGGAATGGATCTGCCGAAGGTCCTAAAGGACAAAAAGGCAAAAACAATGGACAGTACCGCCAATAAACATACATACCACCATTGATCATGGAGCAGAAGAATGACCAGTGAGGGCGAGATCAGCAGGCTGTTTTCCCATAATCTGATTTTGTGAAAATCTATCTTACGAAATGTATTTTTGAGAAAATCATTTCTGTTTTTTTCTGTCAGGAGGAAAAGCATCTGAAAGTTGCCAAGCACGATAGCATAGCAGCCGAATATCGGGTATTGAGCCAGAGCATGGTAGACTGCATAACCTAATGCGAGCAACAGGAGGAAAGCGGCCACAACAGGCAGGCCTGTATCCTTGATATGACGGGATAGTAACCTATACTGGAGTTTTAAATAGTTGCTTACCATGCTAGCAAAAGTAAAAAATCAAAGTTAAAACAGGCGGCTATCAGGCCGAATTGTTTTCCGCACTTGGGCCAATCTTCAAATCTTTTACGTAAGCTGGCGCACAGAGCCGGTCCGCGTTGATTAAGCCTTGTGCCTTCTCTGCCACATGGCCATATACAGCAACGCAATGAGTAGGACGAGTGCGTTCGCATACATAATTAAAGGAATGCGGAGAATAACATCGCCATAGTAAAGTCCTGCGAGCAGGGCGCCGAGTCCGATGCCTGCCTCCAGCGAAATATACATGGTTGCCACCGCTTTGCCGCGGTGTTCGGGCAGGCTGAGATCGATGGTCCAAGCATTGACTGCGGGCGAAAGTATGCCGGTACCAATACCGTAAATACTGGCACCTGTCATTAGGCCGATGAAACTGTCACCCACACCGATGACGGCCAGGGCGATCGCAATGATGACCAGGCCCACGATAATGACTTTGGGCCTGCCATAGCGGTCGGACACTTTACCCGATACAAATCGGATCATCACCGAAGCGATCGTGAATGCTAAGAAGAACAGCCCCTTGTTTTTGAGCCCGAGGTGCTCGCTCCAGTCGGGGATCAGCGTTAAGATGACACCGTACGCGGTATACGATAAAAAGGTAACGATACCTGCAGGGAGGGCGCGCCATTCAATAATGTCCTTGCGGTCGATCTTAAGCATGGAGAGGGTAAACTTTTCCTTTTTAATCAAAGTCTCTTTCATATTGATGACGATGACAATCGATAACAGCGCCATTAGCGAGGAGCAATAGAACATAACGTTGATACCAAAAGCTTCGAAAATAGCACTGCCTATCGCAGGTCCCACCGCCGTTCCGATGCTGAATGCCAGACCGTGCATGCCGAGCGCTTCACCCCACCTTTTCTGGGGGACAAGGTCGGCCACATAAGCGGAGGTCGATGTCGGCTTGAAGCCCGTGGAGAATCCGTGGATCAGGCGAAGAAACAGAAAGCCCGCCACCGAGGTGAGAACAGGGTATAAAAAACCACAGATAAAGCATACACATGAGCCGATGGCCATGACCGGGACACGTCCCCAGCGGTCCGTCAATTTACCGCTAAAGGGTCTTGAGATTCCGGCTGTCAAGGTGAACAATGCAATGATCAAACCTTTGTATTCGGCACCCCCCAGACTGCTGAGATAATTGGGCAGTTCGGGGATAATCATATTGAAACTCGACGAAAATAAGAGGGAGCTTAAGCAAAGTAATATAAATTGAAGCGTATAGATGGATTTCTGTTCAGCTGGCATGATATACTGTTCTGATGTATGATCGCCCGAAAGTGGAGGAATGATTGCTATTCCTACACGCTCTGGGACGGATCGTCAAAGGTACAGTTTTGGTATGATAAATTTTCGCTTTTGCTGGAGATTAAGATGTCCCGTCGTGGGACACGGCGCCCCGGATCCCCCCCCCCATTATGGCGCGAAAAAAGGCCTTTGTTCAGGATAGTTTTTGTCGCGCGATTTCACTGCAGAATACCGTTGTCGCCACAGCGACATTTAGGGATTCGGCCTGTCCGATCCGTGGTATCGTGACGGCATGGTCTACCAGGTTCTCGATAGCGGCGCTGATGCCATTCCCTTCATTGCCCATCACGATGAGCCCTTCATTTCCCCAGTCCATTTGGTAGATGGACTGGCCGCGGAGCAGCGCGCCATATACCGGCAGTTGTGTTTCGGCAATGAGTTTTTGAATGTCCGTATAGTGTATCTGGATTCTGGCAAGCGAGCCCATGGTTGCCTGTACCACCTTGGGGTTGTACGCATCCACTGTTCCTACCGAGCAGATGATATGGCTGATGCCAAACCATTCGGCCGTACGGATGATCGTACCCAAGTTGCCGGGGTCCTGTACATCATCCAGGACAATAGTAAAGCTGTTTTTTAGATCCACAGTATCCAGACGCTGCGCTGCCGGGAGTTTGACCAGCGCGAGAATACCCTGCGGTGATTTTAGCGTACTAATCTTTTGAAATTCAGCCTCGGTGAGTGCATATGATTTTATATTATGCGAGATTTTACCCACTTTTGTGTTTGCGTCGCCTGTATAGAAAATAGATTCGACCTGATAGCTGGAGGACACAAATTCTGCAACGGACTTTATGCCTTCAACGATGAATAGGCCATGCTGCTTTCTATACTTTTTATTTTGTAGAGACGTTATTAGACTGATTTGCGCTTTTGACAACATTTTTATTGATGATTAAGTATCCTCGTTTTATCGGATTTGCAAGTATACTGCTTTTGACGCTATTTTTTGCATCTTGCCGGTCTTCAAAATATATCGATGACGACCAGGCTCTGGTTACAAAAGTACAGATTTCTGGCGTTGAGCCAGCATTAAAGGAATCCGCCGACATGTATATTTCCAATCAGATCAGGCCCAACTCGCGTGTCAATCTATTTATCTATAACACGTTCAATACCAAAAAAGGACGCTATAAGACCAAAAACATCCGGAATGTGGGCGAACCCCCACATTTGCTGGATTCTGCCATGGTGGATCTGTCTGCCAATCAGATTAAACGCTTTTTGTTCACCAAGGGATATTTTAATGCCAAAGTCGATCCGGAAATCCGTGTTGTCAAAAAAAAGGCCCGCATCGATTTTCAAGTAGCTGCTGGTAATGCCTACCAGATCAGAAATATCAGCCGCAAGTTTGATGACAACGACGTGAAAGCGTTGTTTGAGCGTGATGTACTGCCTTCCAGCAATGTCAGGCCGAATACACAGTATGATGCCGCCAAGTTGCTGGATGAGCGGGAAAAGATGTACGTCGTGATGCGCAATAATGGCTATTACGACTATCTGCGGCAGTACATGCGTGTGGGGATTGATTCGGCGATCAGCGGTAGCCTGATTGATCTAAAAATTAACCTCGAAAATCCCAGTGATTCTACGATACATAAAAGGTATCAGATTGATAGTGTTTATATGACTGTTAGGAATTATGGGTCGATGTCCAAGAAAGCTCCGCGCCAGATTTTGGACACGGCCAAGCGTCTGCTCTTTATTGATGAAACCAATAGTTTCAGGTATAAACCACTGGAACGTTATATGTATCTGCGCGCAGGACAATATTATTCACTTGCTGAAGAGAATAAGTCTTATGATCGTCTCTATGAGATGAATGGTTTCCGGTCGGTTAAAATACAATTTGTGAAAAAGGACTCCAATAAGCTCAATGTACATTATGATTTTGTGCCGCGTCCGCGCATGGGCAACCAGATTGAAGGGGAGTATACATTCAGTTCGGGCATGAGCGGTTTTAACATCGGCAATACCTTTTCACAGCGCAATATTTTTGGTGGATCGGAGCAGTTGGAAGTTAAGCTGCGTTACGGAGTACTGTTTGATCCGCGTCTGTCGGGGGGGCTTTCCAGCAAGATCTTTAATAATGATTTTCAGGCGGGAGTCAATCTCGTCATCCCGCGTCTGATGGTGCCTTTTCGCATCAATCCGGGAGGGAAGTTTGGTCTGCCTAAGACGACCTATTCGATGACTTTGCAGCTCTTTGACCAAGATAGGACCTATTCAAACCGTTACTTTATCACCTCCTTGAATTATTCGTGGTATGAAACCGAAAATAAGTACCATAGTTTTACGCCTATCGTACTGGAGTACCGGGACGGAAGACTGGACTCCAATTTTCGAAAAAAACTCGAACAGCAGGGCTACCAATTGTATGTGCGTAGCAATGACAGGCAGTACTTTGGTTTAGGAACCCAGTATAACTTTGTTCTCAACGGCAAGAAGCTCAACAGCAAGGAGGACTTTCAGTATTTTCGGGGGACCATAGACCTCAGTGGCAATGTACTGGATCTAATCAGCAGCTTGGCCAAGCTGCCGTCAAATGGTGACGGTGAAAAAAAAATCTTTGGTGTGCCTTTCCTTCAATATGCGAAGACCGAGCTTGATTACCGTCTGTACCGAAATCTGGGCGGCAACAGGCAATTTGTTTTTCGTTTTAATCCGGGGATTGCAATCCCTTACGGAAACAATTCCAAGCTATTGATCTTTGAAAAGAGCTTCTATAGCGGAGGCATGAACGGCATACGGGCCTGGCAGGCGCGCACTTTGGGGCCGGGCTCGTACAATAGGCAAAACCTTAGTGAAGACCTCCGGCTCAATTTGCGGAATCTGGATCAGCTGGGTGAAATCAAACTGGAGGCAAATGCCGAATATCGCTTCCGGCTGCTCAACAATTTTCTGGGCGCTAAGATGAACGGAGCGACGTTTGTCGATATGGGTAATGTGTGGCGGCTGAAAAAAGATGAAGAACTAAATCCCGGTGGTGAATTTAAGTTCAACAAATTTTTGGGGCAAGTGGCTATAGGTACCGGTTTTGGACTCCGTTTTGATTCCGATTATTTTGTCATCCGGCTGGATGCAGGCCTCAAGGTCAAAGACCCGCAATTTTCCGGTAGTGACCAGTGGGTGATCAAGCATTTCTTTGATTCCAAAGAGTTTAAGCAACAGTACTATGACACGCATAGGCCCGACCGATATAATTTCATTCAGTATAATTTTGGAATCGGTATGCCATTTTAGTGGGAGGAATTTTAGGGACAACTGGGCCTAGAGTAGTGACGCTTGATATTGTTTCGTCGGTTTCAGAGCAGCAGCTATCCAATGAGGTTTTTCAGGCTGGAAAAGATGGACTCAAAAATTTTGCTCAGGTCTAATCCTTGTGAATGGTTGAAGATAAAGAAAACGATTGCTAAAGCTATGGCGGTCATAATGACTTTTTTAAACATATAGGCGATACCCAGCACAATTGCCGGAATAATCAAAAACATCAGGCCGCTGATCGCGAAAGGGGACAGTCCACTGTCACTTTTGAAGATATAAAATAGTCGGCCCTTGGATCCTTGCTGATTTTTGTGACTGAAGAAAACAAATGTCGACGACTCGATTTTCTGGTTGGGTACCGCAACACCATCGTGAAATTGCAGTGCCTGTGAGAAGCCATTGATTGTAAATGTATAGTTGCCATTGATCGTCTCGTTGGTATGGCCTAAAGAATCCAGTGCCACGATGGCAAGCTTGCCATTTTTGGATAGGTTTTCTTTGACAACGAAATTCTGGATATTTTGTTGCTGCGCAGCTGCCCAGAAAGGGATCAATAATAGAAAAAATATAATCTTTTTCATCCTATAAATTGTCTAGCGGATTTAACCCCATCCGAATAAATGAGCAGCTTAACCCCTAACACATCCATTCAAAATGAGATTGCAATTTTAGGAATTTTAATCTTGTTTCGGAAATGTTAAATTATTCCAGGCTGATTTTAATCGAAAACTTCAATGTCAAAAAATCTATATTGATAAATTCCTGTAGCGATCTGATTGTAGATATCAATATCGCTTTTCCTCCGTTCATTTCTTGATATAGATCCCATTCTTTTGTATCAGTAAAGGAACTTCCCTTCGGAATTATACTCTTGTTTTATATATTTTAATTGGTATCTCGTATTTAAACGAATTTTTATTAATTTTAATAAATTACCCATATAAAACTATTTATTGATGAAAAGAATCGTATTCGTATTTCTTTTGTTTAATTCATTGTGTTTTGGTCAAAAGAGCGTTAATTATAAAATAACCGAGGAATCCATATCCGAAGGGAAGCTAATACAGTTAAAATCAACCTATTTTTCTTTGTCTGCCAATAAATCAGCGTCAAAAAAAGAATTCCCTTCAGAAATAAAGATTAATGCTGTTGAATATAAGGATTTCCGCAATCCATTTTTCTTTTCAAGTTTTCATCCTGACAGTAACCAAAATGTTTTGTCTTCCAGCATACTGGCTGATATTTTGATGAATTTACAACAGCCTATCCGTTTCAATTTCCAGCGTGAAGAAACCATTGTAGATACTTCATCACTTAGAAAAGAGATTCTGTTAAAGGCCAAGGACTGGCAGTTAACAGACAATATCGCAGAGATGGTAAGGAACAATGTTACGGTAGGAGCAGGCTTTATTTGTAGCTGGTTAAATTATAATTGTCTAGGTAAAGATATGTTAAAGGGACTTCAATCCGGACCTGTACTAATCAAAAGTCAACTGTATAACATTGTCAAAAACGATAAGAAAAATTTGTATCTCGCTTTTAGGGATACGTCCCGGCATTTGGATGGGGAACTTGTCGTTGATAAGAAGACACTTCAGCCAATCACACTCTCTCGAAGAATTACATATGTCCAAGATAATCGTACATTTATCAATACCGCTATGATGCAACTATTGGATACGAATGTATCCAGTACTTACGATCAAGCCTATGCGGAGATGTTATTGTCAGGTAGTTTTGTTAGTAAGGCGTTGTATTCGGGTGAGACAATGGATAGTGTGAAGGTCATGAAATACATCACTAAAAATGAGGCTATTTTTTCGAATGATAGGACATTCGTAAAGAAAAAGTTAGATCTACTTCAGCAGATTAAGAACAATAAACTGTATAATTTGAGCTTGAACGACGTGCCAGTCAACTTGCTTTCGGGAACACATCATCTTTCGAACCTGCTCTACAATGGATCCCTATCAAGGGATAAATTTATAGCCGTAATACCGTTATTAGACAACGAAAAGCGATATGATTGGATACAGAATGGTTTATATCAAGACGTAGGGCGTCCAGCTGCAGATGGAACGCTGTCTTCTGATGAAAAGGCCGATTTATTAATGAATCATTTTTCCGAAAATGAGAAGCAACATACCTATCCGATGATTTTGGGGCGACGGATTATGCGACAGGCAGACGATCTGTCACAGGCCAAAAATTTACTTAATGAGTTGATTAACCTTAACGATGATTATTGGATCAATGGAAATGTTGGGAGATACGCACTATTGGCATATCAACGTCTGGCTTCTGCAGATCAGGATTATACCCACCAACTGCTAATGGATATTATTTCAAAATTAACGGTGCTTTATGATTCAGATAAGACGGTGTATCGGAATATAATTCGTGCGCATCTTGCTACAGCTTGCTATTTTGCCTATCAAATGATGGATAAGAGCAATAAGGGAGAGGCCTTGCACTATTTGGAGAAAGCGGCCATATACTCTCCCAAAAATGAGGCGGAGACTGCGTACAACTCGTCTTATGATATTATGTTTTTGAAATCTAAGAAAAGCTATGCGGAAGATTTCCTTACAGAATTGGCCGCAGGCGGTAGGAAAGATGTCGCTTTACAGAAATATGTCGATGAGTTTTTGACCGTTCAGGGTATAAGCTATAAGGGCTTACGTGATTTTTACCAGCATTACTATCCGGAACAGAAATTCAGTGAGTTTTTCATTCAGAAGGTCGTTCCTCAATTACCCGATGCGCCAGATTTCGCTTTGGCGAATCTCGAGAATATGAAAATCCAAAAGACGGACCTAAAGGGCAAATGGACATTGGTCGACTTTTGGGGAACCTGGTGCGGTCCATGTGTTGCAGAGATGCCTAAACTCAATAGTTTTTTTGAGCACTTGAAGAATGATAAATCAAGAAAAGACAAGATTGGTTTTATAAGTATAGCGTGCAATGATACCGCAGATAAAGTGAAAAACTTTATTGCTAAAAATAATTATACCATACCGGTGTTGATGTCAGATGGACAGGTGGAAAAAAGCTTTCAGGTCAGAGGTTTTCCAAGCAAGTATATTCTAACACCAAACGGTAAGCTGATCGCTACGCCGTTCGGTTTTGACTGGCAGCCTTTGTTGGAAGAAGTCGCGACCTTCTGATGGCATATTCCTAGTCTGAGGACGTTTATTCATCCTGGATTTTCTTTCTGAAATCATGATGCTATCAGTTCACGATTTCATTGACAAATGAATCGGCATGTATTTCATGGTTGAAAAATCTATATCTGACAATGAGGAATGCAGTTTTTATTGTTTCAATAAATCTTCGATCAGTTGAAGCTTCACATTTTCCAAGATTCCTTTTGGATCATCAATGATTACTTTCCCAAAGATATCCTTTTTGATAGACGCATGGTTTCCCTTGTTATCGCTGGCTTCATAATTCCCAAAGATATCCTTTCTTACGGAAACATGGTTCCCTTTGTTATCTTCGATTGTTTTGCCTCCCAATATGTCGGTTCTAATGGTTGTACGTTTACCGTTGTTACTTTCAATGGTAAGGTCACCTAAAATATTTCTGGATACTTTACTTGAATTGCCTTTGTTGTCCCGGATGTCCAAGCCTCCAAAGATGTCTTTCGATATTGTTGTATTGTTTCCTCTGTTATCTCGGACATCCAAACCCCCGAAAATATTTTTTGATACAGTAGTAAGGTTGCCGTGGCTGTCACGGATCTCCATGTTATCGAGAGTATTTATGGAAGCAGTGGATGGACTCGCGTCCTGATCAGTAATATCAAAATCCCCACTTATATTTTTTCTGACCGTTTTTTCCTTTCCGTTGTTATATTTTACGACTATATTGCCGGAATAATCTTGTTTTATCGATGTTTTAAGCCCGTTATTATCCGTTTTTGTATATCCGTCCCAGTGGTCTTTACGGTATTTGATACTTCTACCCCAGTTGTCTGAAACGATGACATCTCCCCAGCTATCAGTTTGTATTTTAAGGGAGCCTTTATCTAAGCCTTCCGAAGCAGCTAATTTTGTAACATACTTTCGTATATCGTCAGAAAGTGTATCAGTCAACATTTTTATATTGGGCTGCCCAATAGAAAGTTTGTTTTTGGCAATTACTGTAGAGATGGACAGTACAAAACTGAATAGGATATATATGCGTACCATAGGACTGTGATTTATGGTAAGATACGAATTTTTGCTTTTATTTTCTCCATCTTTTGATGAAGCTGAAAAACATTTTGTAACCATACTAGAATGAGTCGCTTAAAATACCCAGATAGCTAATACCTCTATTCTGATAAAGCCCGGAGTGACGGATAGTATGTAGTGCTCCTTCTCTTTTAGCTTCTATGAAATAAGGAACGCCGGGGTTGTACCAATATTCCAGATGTTTGTTATCGTACATATCGAATCTCGATGTATTGGTTATTTCATTCATTTCATTTGCCTGAAGTCCCAGCTGAGGTAGCAGATCTAGTAGAAAAGCTTTCGCATCAGCTGGATTTATAGTCGTTTCTTGAGAAATGACACAAAAGCTGTTGTCTAAGTCTACGTCCTGCACAACAACCTTTATATCTGCGGGTATCGAAGTTTGGCCAAAAGCATTAGCCATTTCACCCTTCCAGAGTAATGTGTCTTTTACAGGGTACATTGTGCCAAAAGGTGTATGAAACAGGAGGATATCCTTCGCTACCATTTGTTCGACCATTTCCTCTGAACTGAATATCTTGTAAAGTGCCTGCTTCATTTTCTCTGACTCTTGTGCCGACATTTTATTGGATTTTTTGGAGTGGTTTGACAGCGTATTGAAAATATTCAACATGCTGTTTTTAATGTCGTCAAAGTTTTCGATTGCTACATATTGGCCGATATCATCTGTCTTATAGATAACATTCATGACCATATCTTTTGCGATACTTTTTATCAATTCTGAAGTTGAACTGTCGGCAAATGAAAACTGTGACCAATCGATGTCATAAGCCCACTTGATCCTATAACCATCGGGCAACGAGTCCAGTACCGTAAAGCTGGCCTGAAAAGCTGCTGAATCATTTCGTATGAGTCGATCTTCCTGCCATTGTTGGTTTATTTTTGTGATTGTAAAGTCGTACGAATCACCAGCTGCCCAGTAGGCGGCAAAGGGGATATTATCCACCTGTGCATAGGCTCCGGTCCTCATTAGGAAGAGAACGAGAAAGGTAAAGATGTATTCGATTTTCATTTTATCTAAGATGTTTGAATACGGCTTTTGGTGCTAATTTATGGTTATTTTCTTGTTCCCCAATTATGTCTGGCTATTTGCTTGGTAATCTACTCCAGATAATCTTCGATAATGAAGTCAAATTGATTGTCGATCAATTTTTGAAGATATTCATCAAAGTTGTCTGCGATGACACGAAACTCATCGGGGTCATGTAGAAAGCGTACGATTTGGCCAGCTTTGCCTCTCTCCGAGGGACTGAAATCAATGAATAACTGTGAAGTTCCACCGTTGTTCATACAATCAGAGAAATGAAGCCAATTTAAATGGACGACATTATCAGTGATTTTCGGGTCGATCTCCATATGATCGTATTCTCGATTGATATAATCCCGATAGTACGTGGTGGCCACCCCTTGATTCTCTATCATTTGCTCCGATGAAAGCAGATAATAGGGGTACTCAAAGACATCGGATCCTAGGAAATACAAAGCAATTTTCTCGTCATTGTAGGTCCTCCAATAAGTGCCATCCACATAGAGGAGCAGATCGATTAACGTTTCGGGTAGGGCTGGATAAATCTGTTTGAGTCTGTAGATATTCTCGTCGCCTGCACCATGTTTGATTTTTTCAAAGTTGTCCCATATTTTTTTACCGCCATTCTCGTAGTACGCATTTCTGAGGGCGGAAATATAATTTACAGCTGTTTTCATTCGACTTGTTGTTAGCAAGTGAAGTTAAATAAACTTTCTGAAATACCGTGTATACCAGTTTTACCGTACATTTCCAATTGTGTCTACACCGTGGACACAATTGAGCTGAGACCAATACAAGTTACTTCTAAGCCGGAATAGTGAGGACAGCGAGGGCTTTATGTGGTAATAGTATTGGTAATTTTTCTAATTGTGAACGCACTGCGTTCGCAATTGAACGGGACACAATATGCGATAGACTCGGCTGAGTATTGTATGTTGTATATTTGTGTTTCTTAATAATAATTTAACAAAATGTAGTTTACTGTTAATGTTTTTTTTATTTTATATTTGTTTTTAAGTTTTCATGTTAAATTAGTTGCTATAATTAGTCGTTTAGGGTAAAAATGTGATAATTTTCTGATTCTTTTTGTTAGAAAATGTCGATCTATTAACCTTTTTTGAATGCTCTGTATAAATTAATATTAATCACTAAATAAATTACAACATTATGAGTTTTTTTTAAAAATTATCTACTTTGGTAGGGTTTCTGACCTTTTTGATTCTTGGAACAAGCTTTTCAAATGACCCTCCTTCTGGAATAATCAATTGTACAGTACTACAAGTTGAATATCCTCAATATTATCGAAACGGTGAAGTAACTGACGTTGAGTGTCCCGTATGTGAGTTGACAACAACAAAAGAAATGTACGATGTAAACGGACGCTTTTTGGGAACGTTGTATACGTATGAACTTGGTTCAGAACCGGTAGTCCTGAAGGACATCACTTGTCAATATGTAAATGATAAGTCGCAAAAATGTACTCATACATCGATTAAGGTTGAAGGATCGACTTGCGTTGATCATTTTGTACCTTGTACGACAGAAGAGCATCCTGAGTGTTTGGAAACAAGATAATTGTTGTATATGACAAGTTTATCTTTGACACCTTTTTGGTTTTGTATCATTCTTTTTGGATTAGGATGTTCAAATTCAGTTAATCGGAGCGCTGCAAAGGAGCGCTCCGATATAAATGTTGTTTGGGTACACCCCGATCGACTTTTGTCTTTGAAAACAAGTGATTTTATAGCTTCAATACAATTTGTTCCATTGGAAACAACGTCTGAATCTGAATTTGGTGAAATATCTCAAATTGAAATTATAGATGGGTTTTATGTGATTTTGGACAGGATCTCAAATGAAATTTTATTCTTCAAAAAGAATGGAGATTTTGTTAGAAAAATCAGCCCGAAAAATCAAGATATACCTATTCCGTATCATTATATTTCTAAGTTTTCAATAGATTCTAACCGCGGAATTCTATATTTTTTTGACCTGCAGTCGGCTTACATTTATGAATTTGATCTATCCGGTAGATTCTTAAATTTACGAAATAAAAAGCCTATTGATTATAAAATTCGAGAAACTTATCATTTGGGAAAACACACAATCAACTATTTTTCTTACGAAAGTATTGTTTCTGATACGAAAACGTCACCAGCAATAATTATTAATGAAGGTGAAAGAAAATCGGAGTCTTATTTATTTTTTAATCCTTCTGTAATTAATTATGATGATATTTATGATTCTAGAAAATACTTTTTTAAATCCGAAAAGAGCTTATTGTTTTCCCGTCCGGGAGATTACAATATTTATGAATTCAACAAAGGACGGATAGACAAATCGATGAGTATATCTTTACCTGAAAAGTTTAAGTTGCCTAGTGATTTCTTATCTAATAATAGATACACAGGTAAAAGACGTAAGTATTTAGATGTCAATTCATCAAAGATATATTTAATAACAGATGTCTATAAAGTCGGGGAGATGCTGTCGTTTAAATTGGTTGGCTCTAGATATAAAGGCACATTCCTGCATTCCCAAAAAATCGGACTTTCTATTGATTTTAGAAATTATCTTTCTGATTCTTCTACTTATTTTCTGCCTATTGCTAACAACAGTATTTTGGGCGTTGATGGTGATCGTTATATTTCGTCAGTTCCAGCAGCAAGAATTGTTCAAGCGATAACGCGCAATATCAAAATTGGAGGGTACTTGTCTTCGTTACCAGCTAATTTGTTGACATTCTATAAAAAAGGAAATCACCAAAATCCGGTTTTAACATTAATTAAACCTAAAAATGAGATTATTTATAATGTTGATAACTAAAAAAAACTCTTTTTGGATTCTTCTCTTTGCATTTGTATACATGGTTCAGGTGGACGTGTGCGGAGCAAAGACGTTTTTTAGGAGAGATTCCGTCACAAATGCTCTTGACATTCGAATTGATCCTGCCTCAGCGAACGGAGAAACAGACGCGATCCTGTTTGATTCTATTCGGTATGTTCCTCTTGAAACCAACCGACAATCAGAATTCTCTGCGATATCACAACTGGAGGTATACAAAAATTATTATATTATTTTGGATCGCAATTTAAACACGTTATTTTTTTTTAGGAAAGATGGAAGCTTCAGTCACAAATTAGATAAAGACAATGCGAATGTGCCGTTTACATCTATTTCCCGATTTACTATCGACAAAGAAAAAGATGTTCTGTCTTTTGATGATCTCATGAATTCGCGAAGATATACTTTAGATCTGAACACAAATTCCTTGACACATCAACCGCGGAATGAAAGCTATAGAGATTATATTTCATTTGACGGTTATCAGCTATACTATCATTTACAGGAGGATATAGGATCTGATTTTGCCAGTATCGTACGCTTTGACGCAAAAACTGGTAGAAGACTTGGTTCTTATCTACCAGCCGACACAGCGCGGAAAAACGTTTCATTGGCGGAGAGTTTTCATCATTTCTATCATTCTGAATATGGGCACCTCCTTTTTACAAGACCCTATGATTATACCGTCTATGGATTTGACAGCAGCGCAGTACCTTTTATACGGTACAGATTTATTTTACCATTATCAAACGTAATTCCCCCTGACTTTTTGAGCAATGCCGTATACTATAATAAGTGGAGTGAATATTTACGATCAAATAAATCGATCATCTATTCCATACAGGCTGTCTATCAAGCGGAGAATTGGCTTACTTTTCATTTATTTCCCACCCGGAAAGGAGGTACCTTTTTATATCACCTGATAACAGGCGACTTATTTAATCTTGGAGAAATTGAAGACGGAGCGACTGGTCTTCCAATTGTAGAACGATTGAAGCCTGTGATTGGTAATGATCGGGGCGCGCTGATCTCCGAGCTGTCTTTCCTTTCGTTAAAAAGAAAATACGAAGAAGCTTCAAAATCAGAACGGGCAAGCTTATTTCCAGCTCAGCTAAGTGTGTTGATGGGCAAAAAGTCCCATAATAGCATTCTCAGATTGTCCTACTTAAGAAAATAACAGATTTATAAAAAGTTGTCATGTCAAAACAGAAAATTCATATTTTTATACTCTATTTTATTATTGCTACGACTTTTATTCTAATTGGTATTCATTGGTTCAATCAATCTAAGGCAATAAGTAAAAATAGGATTCAATTGAACGATAATAGAGATTTTTTTTGGGATATCTATCCTGAGCTCGTTATACCAAATTCTGGCAAAATACTAAATGGCCAGCTTAATCTTGTAGATATAAATAACAATAAAATAAAACTTGCAGAGCTGTCTCCCAAATTGCCATTATTAATTTTCAGGTATTCTCAATATGACTGCCATCTTTGTATTAACCAAGTACTGGTTAAATTACAATTAGCTTTCAAAGGTCATGAGAGTAGAGTATGCCTGATTGTTGATGGAATGACCCCGAGAGACTTTCGAATTAAGAATAAGGATTCAAATTTAAAGATACGACCTTATTTTATTGACAGCCAATATTTAGGAATAAGTTTGAAAAATAAGAATTTACCGTTTTTGTTTGTCATGAATCCGGACTTCTTTGGGATAGACAAGATTTTTATTCCTTTTAAGGAATATCCTCAACAGACAGATGCATATCTGGAAAATGTCAAGACTGTACTAAATGATTAGGTTGCTGAATCTTTTACTTTTATTTACAATACCTATTATGGCCTATTGTCAGCCCAGCTCTAACAGACAGCTTGGCATACGGGGGCAGGTGCTGGACAGCCTCACCAATCAACCTGTCATTGCTGCTACGGTGAGTGTCTACCATAAGAAAGCCGGTAAAATATTACAATACGGATTTACGAATAATACTGGCTCGTTTGCCTTGTCCAACTTACCGTTGCGGGATAGCCTGTTACAGATCCGCATTTCGCATATCGGCTATGAGAAGGCAGAAATGGATCTGAAGGTCGTATGTGGACAGTCCGAGGCTGATATGGCTAAAGTTTTCCTGAAAAAGAGATCCAGGAGGATCGAGGAAGTGCTTGTAAACAGACCGCCGATGCTGATGAACAGGGATACCCTGGAAATCAACCCTGAGGCTTTTGATCTGCAGCCCAATGCGGTGGTGGAAGATCTATTGACCAAAGTGCCGGGCATTGTTGTCTGGGGGGATGGTAAGATTACTGTCAATGGCAAAAACGTGGCTAAAGTACTGGTTGAAGGTAGACCTTTTTTCGGACGGGATCCCACTGTTGCGACGCGCAATATACCATCGGATGCCATTGATAAAGTAAAGGTGTATGAGAGCCCACAAAACACTGCATATCAAGAGCAGCAGCTTGAAATCGATATCACTCTTAAAAACGAAAAAAAGAGGGGCTTATTCGGGAAAATATCGTACAGTGAGGGTACAAAAGACCATAGGGAAGGTACATTTCTGGTCAATGCATTTAGCCCGAGAAACCAGCTCAGTCTTTTTGCGGGCGGAAACAACACCAATAAAATCGTCCGAAATGTGGGAGATTTTTTGGCAGCCAACGTGTACAAGCCCGGAGGTGAACGTTTGGAGCCCAACACCCCCATGTTCGGACAGTCCGGATTAAACAGATATGTTATTGGGGGGACAAAGTTTGAACGGAAATGGAATGAGAGATTTAATACCGATATACAGTTTCTTCTCAACGACAGAAGATCAGAAAATGTAACGGAAATCCAAGAGATGAGATTGCTCGAGGACGGTCAGAAACAGTATATTGCGGAAAAGCAGCAGCGCAGCAATGACGGTTCCGGCCAATCTTATCTCGGTTTAGCTAGATACAGAAACAGCAAGTGGGATCTGCGCATCAATAGTGAAGCCGAACAGACAGCATCAAGCGAGGAGAACCGGCATGAACGATATGTAACTGACAAGGAAGAGGAGGCATTGTCGACTTTAAACAAAAGCGTTTACGATGATGAGAATCGACGCAACGGGAGACTGGGCTTTAATCTGAGACAAACAGATTCTGTTGTCTCAAAACTGGAAGTCAATTATAAATTTGAAACGCAAAGGAATGAGCTTGGAAGGCGGGAGAATATTCTTTTCAATGGGCGAAACCCACTCAGCCGGATAAAACAGACTGACCAAAATAGCAGCCGTCACGAACTCGATACTGATGTTGGTCTCAATAAGCTCTTCAGGAACTTGTTCAGATGGCCGGCCGGTCTTCAATTGGAAATGAACAATAATCTGGTTTTCAAACAGGCCGACGAAACTCAGTCTGATCAGTTCCTTGATACAATAAAAAACACGTATACTGTCAAAAATGAGGTGTTGTCCTATACTGACCGCCTAAAGGAGGTCTTCTGGACTCCCCAACTGAGTGTGTCAAAAGGATTTGTCAGGCCCACTGGGCAGGGCAGAAACAGCTTGTTTGCCATGACAGCATTGGGGATGCAAACCTTTATCCGAAAAAATGTATCCAGCCATGAGCTACGTATCGTGGATCAGCATTTTTTATATGCTCTGCCAACAGCGATGTTAAGGTATGAGCGCGCACAGCAGCTTTCGAATAAGGCGTTCACCTTTACATTTCGTTCACTGTTGAAGCAGCCGGAAATTTATCAGCTGACGGCACTGATGGATACGACTCAAAAAGACTATAATCGTATTGGTAATCATGGCCTTCGTCCTGAAGAACAGTATCAGTTTTCACTCGAATTTACGGATTTGCGGTATGCCAGGAATATGTCGCAACGTCTGCGCCTCACCTATTCTCTCAAAAGAAATGTACTAGCCGAAAATATCACATACCGTACGGATGGCGGCATACTCACCCAGACCGTCAATACCGATGGACTTCCAGCCTTGCAGGGTGACTATCAGTATCGGACGGGCAAGAAAGTCTGGAATAGAGCGCTCAATCTTGAACTGACAAGCCGGTTCAGTTCAGGTCAGTATTATTTTTTCAGTGATGGGGCACGTTATAAAAGTCTGTTGACTGACGCCTGGCTTGATGCACGGGCGCAATATGGTCTGCTCGAACGTCTGAACATCGGTGTTCTGGGTGCATTTAGTTCAAACTGGAACCATACGGGAAACGATGCGGTGCGGGCAGGCAGTCATAGCCTTGGTCTGGATGTTGTGCTGACCTGGCCGCGACGTACAACATTGATAAGTAGATTTGTCAGTAAAAATTTTTACGCCGGCGGCCTGTCCTCAAACCAACAATATCTCTGGAATATCGAGCTGTACTATCGTATGCTAAAAAAGGAGCAGCTTGAAATCAAATTATCCGGATACGACATTCTGAGGAACAACAGAACAGTCCGCACTGTCCTTCGAGATAATATTGTCAGACAGGTGAGTGTAAATAATATACAGCAATTCTTCCTTTTCAGTCTATCCTATTATCCGCGGATATTTTAGTTGCCGACTCCGAATATTTCCGCCATGAGTTGTGATGTTAATTCTTATCCTGATAGCTATCTGTTTTTCTAACTTATTTCGATTAACGAATTCGTTATCGTTTACTTGGATATTTTCTATAATGAAAGGAACGGAAAGAGGTTTCTGCCGGAAGATAAACATAACTGGGTGGCGATCAGATTCCATGAAGATATAAATTGGGTCTATACGTGAAAAATGGAGTGTGGAAAATGGATCGCAATAAACGGTTTTTAGATGATACCCCCTTTTTTCAATTTTATTTTTCATACATAGATTATTTTGTACATTTGTATCGAATAAAATCGAAATAGAAATGGCAGATACTGTACAACCAAGAGCTCCAAAGACAACAGATAATAATGCGAATCAAACTCATTACTACAAAACATTGGTAGTGGCTATCGCTTTAGGTTTAATAGGTACATTTATCCGTTTTGTACCGGATGTATGTCCAGCATTGGGACAACAAACATTTTTGTTCTCTGCAATCGCGAATATTGCGATGATCGTAGGATCTCTTATTGCTTTCAAAACCGTTTTCGGTATTTTGGGATTTGGAAAAAACCGCGACTAACGAACAGTTATTTAAGATATGAAAGCCTCAGTTCCTGAGGCTTTTTTTTATGATTTCCCCTCAGCAATGGACTTGGCGATAAGACGCTCCTGCTATTCCATGTACAATAAGCTAAGAAAACCAACTGTAGGCCGTTCCTACGAATAAACGCGTATAGAGAGTCCATCGCTGTTTTAATGGACATGGATCAATAGGAGCATAGCCAACTCATCGATGCACTAAAAGAAAAAACGGATCAATACATAAAAAAAGGCATCAATTTTTTTGATGCCTTTTTTTATGTATTGGTTTGATTATGCAAAGAATGACCATGTACCCCAAGGAATACGTGCAAGCATCAGGATAAGACCAATGATGTAGAAAATTACAACAGTCTGATTTGCTTTTCTGGCATTTTCCATCTTTTTGGCTTTGGAGTAACCGATGGTGATCAGCACGATGGCAATAATCATCGTCAGCGGGTGCTCGATGATTTTAAGACGCAAATCCGCGTTTTTCATCACGCCGCCAGAAATCATGGATGGATATTTCAGATAGAAGTATAGGATCAGTCCTACTAATAACTGAATATGCGATACGATAAAACCTAACAAGGCAATCTTACGATTGTATGGTTTGTTGCCTAGGTAGTTCGTTAAGGTGATCACAATAGATATCACCAGGGCTAGCAATAAGACAATTGCTATTGTCGAGTGTAAGTGTAACATAAAACCTCTCTTTAATTGTTTCCTAAGTTAGCAAAGATAAAAATATAATGGTTGTATTTGTTAAAAATCATCGTTCGAGCGGAAATACTTCGGCTATCGGGTTAAAAAGATATATACGTCTAGTGCTCAGTTCCATGCATTTGTAGCGTTTGCGGATCTTGCCAATCCGTTGAAAAGAACGTCCGTTTTTCAGGGCAAAGTAATGGCCGTCCTCCAGGGACTCTACGGTAAGCGCGCTCGACTTTGCCGTATCATAAGCCTTTAACGTCCGGAAAAGATGAAGGTCAGTGCAGCTGGAGGCCGCCGGATTCTCCATATAATTGAGTATCGCCTGTTTAATATCGGCTGGAAAAATAGATAGTTTTAGAAACGGATCCATCAATTGTTTAAAATGATTCTTCCATTCGCTACCATGGGGCCTGACACGGTGTTGATGCTTATTCCAGGTCTGCAGGTGCGCAAACTCATGAATAGTCGTTATCAGAAACGAATATGGGTTCAGATCATGATTGACCGAAATGCGGTGTGGGCTGCCCCTAAATGGAGCGCGGTAGTCGCCGAGTTTGCTGCTGCGTGAACGGGAGATTTTAAATAAGCAGCCCGTATCGTTTATCCAGTTGGATATAATCGGGGCAGCTTCTTCGGGCATATATTTTTTTAGGGTAGCACTGTAATCTTGCATGTCATAAAAATAAGGATTTATTCAGCTTTGCCTCATAAGCTGACAACATTATTTTGTCATCGGCAAACATTATTCTGTCAAAATGGTATTTTTTATAGAGCAATCAGCGTGATGCACAGCCAATAAGAGGCACTATGCTCATGGTAGACGGGGGATTCCAATTTTGGTTTGTAGCGATATGAAGGTGATTTTCCCTTGCTCCGAATAGATAACTTTCATGACCTGAAGAGTTGCTTAACTATAAATGTTAGTTTAATTTGGAAAAATGATATTATTTTTAGTATTTAGTGGTCGGTTAATGGCTGACCCACCAAATAAATCGTCTATTATCACTAAAAAACATTGAAATAGGCTTATTTTAATTAAATTGGTACGTAAGCGGCGACGGGAGTTAGAAAAAGAAATAGACCTTCAACAATATGCTAGACACCTTACATATTAAAAACTATGCCCTTATCAACGAACTGGAGATACAGTTTGATAAGGGGTTGAATATGATAACCGGAGAAACTGGAGCAGGTAAATCCATTATTATGGGGGCGCTCTCGCTGATTTTGGGCAATAGGGCAGAGGGAAAACATTTTTTTGATCCATCAAAAAAATGTGTGATTGAAGGCGAATTCAACATTGGCGCTTATCGGCTAGCCGACTTTTTTGAGCGGAACGATCTGGATTATGCTGATCAGACTATTATCCGTAGGGAAATAACTCCCGATGGAAAATCGCGGGCATTTGTCAATGACTCTCCTGTCACATTAGTGGTTCTTAAGCAATTGGGCGAACAGCTCATCGATGTGCATTCACAGCATGCGACTTTACAGATCAATACAGAGGAATTTCAATTTTTGGTGCTCGATAGTGTAGCTGGTACTTTTGGGTTAAAGCAAACCTTCAAAGAAAGCTTCCACGCTTATAAAAAAGCCAAAAGGGAGCTGGATGAACTCAAAGAAGCCGTCAAGAAGGCCGCTATAGAACAGGATTACTTCCAGTTTCAGTTTGATGAACTGGATGCAGCCAAACTGCTGGCTGATGAACAGGAGAACTTGGAGCAGCAGCAGCGACAGCTCGAAAATGCGGAGGAAATCAAACGGGCTCTTCATACTGCTTCGAGCCTGTTGGATAATCAGGAAGTTGCAGTACTAAGCCAGTTAAAAGAATCGCTGAACCAGGTGGAAAATATTGCAACATTTACACCGGAAGCAGCAGATCTTGCTGCCCGCCTGAAAAGTGCATGGATCGAATTGAAAGATATCTCGGGTGAGCTGACTTCTCTGGCAGATGATACGCAACTGGACGAGGGAACACTGTCGGAGATCAACGAACGTTTAAGTTTGTTGTATTCTCTGCAGAAAAAACATCACGTCGATTCGGTGGAAGAATTAATTCAGTTGCGGGATGATCTGGAATCAAAACTACTAGCCATCAGTTCGTCGGACGAACAGCTTGAACGTCTGGAAGCAGAGGTGGAGTTCAAACTTGAGGAAGCCCGCAAGAATGCTCAAGAATTGTCGGATAGACGAAGATTGGTGTTAGATCAGATTGCGCAGGATGTGCAAGGTACATTGTCGAATGTAGGTATGCCTAATGCAGCTCTTAAGATTGTACTGGAGCCGCTCAAAGACGGCGATATGCGCGAGTCTGGGCTGGATACCGTCCAGTTCTTATTCTCGGCAAATAAAGGGCAGGCTTTGCAGTCCATTCATCGCGTAGCTTCCGGCGGGGAGCTTTCACGTGTGATGCTGGCAATAAAATCGCTCGTGGCGAAGACTTCTGCCTTACCGACGATTGTCTTTGATGAGATCGATACTGGTATCTCCGGTGAAGTAGCCTTACGTGTAGGGGAGGTGATGGAAAATCTGGCTCAAAATATGCAGGTGATCGCTATTTCGCACTTGCCGCAAATCGCTTCGAAGGGCACAGCACATTTCAAGGTATACAAGGAGGATAAAGCGAATCGTACGATATCCAATATTGTCCGGCTAGATCAAGAGGGTAGGGTCAGAGAAATCGCACAGATGCTCAGCGGGGCAAATCCTACGGATGCTGCACTCGAGCATGCGGAATTGTTATTGAAGGGCTGACGATAATTTTCTATATCTATTACTATGTAGAAGTATTCTATTATCAATTTTTAGAGAAAAAAACACCTGCAAGAATGAGATTTTTGCAGGTGTACTTATTCGTCTATTAATAATATTTCGTTGGAATAATAGCCATTTCAATCAAGCCGTTGTCCACGGTATGAATACTAGGGAGTGGATCGCGGCTTCTTATTGGCGCTTTCAATACTGGTTCCCAAAAATGTACTTCTAATGAACCTAGATCGTCACTAGTTCTAGTTGTTGTAATACTGAATTCGTTAGTTTTAACTTCTTTGCTTGATGCGCCGAATTTTAATCCTATTTTCGTGTCTAAATTGAAATTTTTGGCAAATTCACTTGTTATCGTTTCCTTTCTAGAAGATACCTCGGATGCATCTTTTTCGGTAACTACTATTTTCCAGCTTATCCCGTTGGATTGAAGATCCCAATTTATTAAAGGTATATTAATATAATACACTGAAGGTGCAAAATTTCTAGAAGGTCTATAAGTAATTATTACTTCGCTGTTGTTGCGGGTAACCCTTTCGTATGCGACATAAAATAGTTCGTTTGGCGGTATTGACTTTACCCTTGTAATGCTTGTGCCAAGCCCGTTGAGATTATTAATTAAGATATCAAATTGAAACTCAAATTTTCCTTCCGTCCAAGCTCCTGGTTGAATTTGATTTACTGTGTTAAGAGGAAGGGTTGTAGTTGCTCCCTCCCCCCTGAAATAAGGGTCTTCTGATTGATCGGAAATTATCGATAGAGCTTCTTTAGATAATCTGAAGGTTTGTATAGTTTCTCTAAAGTTCTTTTTTATACTTCCGCTATCATTTGGTTCTTTTAATCCGTAATATATATAATCTCTATGCCATTTATTTGGATCTTCTTTAAATAGGTCATAAGCATCCCTTACAATTTGATCTATATTTATTGGTCCACTCCATGGTGTTGAGCCCTTACTCTTGATTAAACCATTAAACTCATCGTCGATAAATTCAAAATCACTCCATTCATATCCGTTTTTTATTGAGCTTTTTAACTTAACACTATTGTTTTTTAATGCAATTCGTTCGTTTTTCTTTACAACCAAAACTGGGAAACCAGGAGCTTCGTCTGCAGGCATCTTAAAAGATAATTTTCCATTTAAATACATGTCATAATTGTTTTGTTTAATATAGTTTGAGGATACATAAGGGATTTGATCCGATGGTTTCCAGGTTTTTGGAGAAAAAGAATTTTCGGGCAACGTTGGTACGAAAATTGTTAAAGTGGGAACTTCGTTTTCAATTGCAAGTAGTTGACCAGGGAATTCTTCATATTTTGTTAAAATATCACTAAGAGTTTCATTTTTATCAACAATTTCGTCTTTAACCAAGTTATAAAATACGTCATGATCTTTATCAATCTCTTTTAATGCTTCTTTGGCTATAAAGTGCCGAAGATTTGTTTCATTGCTTACAGCTTTCGATAGTATTCTAACGAAACTCTCTAAAGGGCTAGATTTAGAAAATAACTCCGTCGAAGAAGTTTTTTCTATTGTCGGTTTAATTTCCTTCTTACATGAGACGGTGAGCAACATCATAGAAAGGAATAAATTAAATAATACTAATTTTTTCATAATTCAACGATATGTTTTATTTTTATTGTGTTTAAAAATAATGAAATATGTTTAAAATTAAAAATCAATTATTTCTTTTCTATTTGTTTATCTTTTGTTTTTCATCGTTTTGTTTGTTTGGATGTTATAAAGAGAAAGAAATTATTATTCCTGATGTTGTTGACGTGGATGAGGAGGTTGTTTTGTTTATAGTTGAAGCAAATAATAATTTGAAATATGAAGCTTTTCAAACTATTAATCGTTTAGAGACTTCTATTACTAAATCACAAAATATTTTAGTTTATGTGAATTCAGATGATGATAATTCCTTTCTTTTGAGAGTTAAGAAAGATGATGATGAGTATATTTTTAATAGTGATACAATCGCGAGATTTAATAAAATAGATGATAATATCATTACTATATCTGAATGTCTGGCGTGGATAAAGGGCAAGTGGAATATTTCGGGAATAGTATTTTGGTCACATGGCACCTCTTGGTATCCAGATACTATCCCTAACAAAAGTCTTAATGGTAAACAGTTTTACGATAACCATGGGCAGATTAAGTTAAAATCTTTTGGGGATGATAGGGGGAAAAAAATAGACATTAAAAGACTTGCTTCAACAATTCCGAACGTTGACTTTTTGATTTTTGATGCCTGTTCAATGGCTACAATGGAAGTATTGTATGAATTCAAGGATAAAGCAAAATATATTGTGGCGTCGCCTACGGAAACATTAGCTGAAAGTATGCCATATCAAAATGTAACGCGGTTTCTAACCAGCTCTCCAAAAGACTTGGAAAGTATTTGCAAGATGTATATAGATTATTATAAGTCCTACACTGATTTAAGAAGATCTGCATCAATTAGTCTTTTTGATATGAGTAAGTTTGATTTGTTTGTGAATAAGTTGAAAGAATGTAAATATATGAGCCTTAACTACGACTTTGAAAAGGAAAAAATTATGAGATTGGACTTTTCAGATGACTTCCCAGGTCCTATATATGATTTTTTAGGGTTTCTAAGTAGAAATTTTGATAGTAGGGAAGTCGATCTATTGGATGGGATGCTGAGAAAATGTATTCTATATAAGGGGCATACAGAAAGCATTTTGGGCAATAAAGTCGATAGTTTAAGCGGTGTGGGCATATCTATTGTGAGTAGATATGATAAATATTTAAGCTATTATAATAAATTAAAATGGACCATTGATACAAGCTTTGAACCAGTCAGAGGAAGGTAGGAGCTATCGTTTTATACCTGAAGCTACAATGTCTTATATTGCTATATTAGTCTAGTGACGATATGTAGAAACGTAGCGATGAAGAGAAAGTACCGTGTAGTGAATGAGTAGGATAGACAACAACAGTTAATGAAGATCTTATTTAAAAAATATTCAACTGCTGTTGTCTACGTATATGACAATTAGAGACTGTAAAGACTGTGTCAAGGATAATAGATAGAAGTATTATTTTTGACATAGTGATTATGAGTATGAGCCCTGGAAAAGTTAAGAAGCGTAGAATCTCCTTATGGCAAGAACGGAGCTTTTGCTCCATTAATGAAAAAGTCTTTAGAAGCAGCATTAGAAGCTGAGATGAAAAGCCATATGGACGAGACTCAGTGCTCCGGTGCTAATCGGCCCAACGGCAAGTCTAGTAAGCAGATCCGAACTTCAGAGGGTACGATCGATATCGAAATACCCCGTGATCGTGTACCAACTTCGAGCTCCAACTCGTTAGGAAACGTGAGATTATTTTAGCTAAGAGACTTGAGAAAAAGATTTTAGGTATGTATGGCCTTGGTATAACCTTGCGTGATATTTCGAATCATATCAAGGAAATATACAACACGAACAGCTTTCTTCCATTACCGATAAAATCATTCCTGAGGTCAAGGAATGACAATCAAGAAGCTTGGATTCTTTATATATGATCGTGTGGATGGATGCTATGCATTACAAGGTGAAAGAAAACCATCGTTTTGTTTCTCGAGCAGCATATCCTTGGCGTTGATTGAAATGGTCACAAGTATTTACGGGGTATGTATGTTTCGGAAAATGGAGGTGGTAACTTTTGGGGCGTGGAGGATATCTGTAATAGCCAGTATTAATAATCTAAAAGGCTTTTCAGAATCGATACAGAGTGTTTTTCCCGATACCGTAGTATTGTGTCGTGCACCAGATCCGTAATAGCTTAAAGTATGTGGACAGTAAGAACCAAAAGGAATTTACGAACGACCAAAAACCAGTATACCGAGCCGATACGTTGGATCTTGCCGGATGGCGGATGGATGAACTTTAAGATAAAAAGGGTGAAAAGTATCCGGTGGTCATCAGTTCGTGGCGGAGACTTCTGCCTTACCGACGATTGTCTTTGACGAGACCAATACTGGTATCTCCGACGAAGTAGCCTTACTTTAGGGGAGGTGATGGAAAATCTGGCTTAAAATATGCAGGTGTTTGCGATTTCGCACTTGCCGCAAATCGCTTCGGAGGGTACAGCACATTTCAAGGTATATAAGGAAGATAAAGCGAATCGTACGATATCCAATATTGTCCGGATAGATCAAGAGGTGGAGTCAGGGAAATCTCACAGATGCTCAGCGGAGCAAATTCTACCATGATGTGGCGGTCGAGCATGCGGAACTGTTATTTGAAGGGTAATATAAATACATCATAAAATTCAAAGTGAGAGTGTAAAATGAACTGTCGTACGTTTGTAATATAATAATAAACGCATGGATTAAGACCGACGAACTGTTGGTGCCTGACACCGTATGACACGATCTGTCCCCATGCGTTTACATCTCAAT
>Ga0182748_1000068_pt1 | contig 131995 bp, 85 predicted proteins | sample eDN3rd37CKraftOP_FD_128877 | JGI IMG/M metagenome (GOLD analysis project Ga0182748, IMG submission 128877) | Enriched Organic Plus compost microbial communities from Emeryville, California, USA - eDNA 3rd pass 37_C Kraft OP (version 2) (version 2) ... | reverse complement strand
GCCCTTCGGGCATCAATAAGGAGAGTAATTTACGTTCGGCTTCTTGCAAGGGATATCTGTATTAAGGACGCTAAACTAAGAAATTTTTAACACTTCCCCCCAAGAATTCAGCTTGATCCAAAAGCTCCTGTTCAAGCATAAAACTGATAAGCCAGTGCTTGCCGATTTTAGACGCCACCAAATTACGGGGTGTGTTTTCGCTCGATTCATTTTCCAACTGGACATAGGCATGCAGCAATACAGGGTCTCCGATCTGCTTAAAATTCATGCCATCGATCAAAATTGTTTTTATTCCATGGGTGAAAGCATCACCATATTCGTAGAAAAAGCGAAAATCGTCGCCGTCCGGAACAAGAATGTACCGATCATAAACCTGATCCGAAAGTTTTATCGGCGGTATGGAACTTTGGTGGTTACACGAAAAGAACACTAATTCATTATCGATTTTATCATAATAAAAGGTCTGATCTGCCGACTGCAAATACCCTGGATGCCAAGGTAGCTGGTCGCTGATCTTTGCTGTTTGGTCCACCGCCAGTTTATCGTTCACGGTCAGGTGATAAATGGTTCCGTTTAGCTTAAGAAGAATGGGAAAGCTTCCGGCAGTTCGAGTCATCGATGCAAAAGGTAGATATTCTATTTTTTCAGTGGTCATCCCCGCTTCGGCCAACAATTTATTCAGACTTTTTTGCACGACTAGTTCCCCTGTGTTGCTTTTGAAACACAACAATTCATAATGGACGGTTTTGTCCTTATGATAGAGAATATAGCCGTACTCATCCATCATATAAGAATGATCGATAATCAGATCTTTTGCTGTCACTAAGAGATTTTTTACGTCCAGCTCTTTGTAAAAATGGCTCCCGTCCTTAGCGATCTGTGGCGTATAACGGCCCCACTGAAATCGGCCGTTAATCGTAAACAAATCCCCTGCTTTTACCATGAAATCCTTAAAGGCCTTGGCATTGGGCTGCTGTGCAGATGCAATCGTTGCTGTCAGCAAACTGCTATCGGCCGGATCTATGACAAGAAGCTGCTGATCTTTAAAATTACGATACTCTGGTTGTGGATGTAATCTGATCAGTCTGTGATTTGTTTCATCCAGTGCAAATAAGGCCGCTGTCTGTTCCGCAAAGGTCTTGGACCATATCTTCGCCTTCGCCCTCTGTAATTGTTGTTTCGGGTGTAGATGAATGACACTGTCCAGCCATGTCTTCCATTGTGCCCGTGTGGCGTCTTCGGCGGGCACCGACAGCAGTTCCATTGAATTGCTGAGATACTTTAAGCGCTCTTTTGCAAGTTCTGCTATTGTCATTGACCGATAATCATGTATAGTATAGCCTCCATCTGGCGTTTCGGCACAACCCACAGCGTGCACAGTCACCCGTCTCTGATTGTTGAGATTGTCGATCCAGCGCGGCATATCCGTCAGATCACGATAGTCACTAAAATCAGTCCTTTCTACCGTATCCCTCAGACTAGACCGTTCAAAAAGACTGGATGGGTAACGCCGATTTTCCGTCTCGATTTTGTCGTTGTTATGCGCATTGAAAAATGCGATATTTCTCGTATAATAACAGCCTTTGACACCCGGCACGGCAAAGATTTCAAAGGTAAAGTCCCGGTCGTAGTTATAAAATAAATTTCCACGGTCTGCAAAAAGCGGAATTAACACAATATCTTCTGTGCCGAGACGTTTAGCGTCGGTTTCGCTCAGATGAAGAAAGAATCCATTTTCAGGAACGTAAATATCACCTTTGTTGAGCACAAATAGCAATCTTGTCATGGCTGCACTGAGCTGCACAACCCGATAGTCCGATTTGAACCTTCCCGTAACCGTCTGAGTTCTTTCTATCGTATCCGTTTGCTTATGGACTGTTCCGCTGCGCATAGACCTACCGCTACCACCATGGCATTGAGAAAAAGCCGCCAGCAAAAGCATCAAAAAGACCTGTCTGAAAATTATTGCCTTCATTATTTCATCAGTAATATATTTAAATCAAGTTACCGTTTTTCCTATCGTTTTCAAAAGATAAATGTGTAGCCATTTTTCCATACTATTTCAAATTTTCCATATAGTCTTGCTTTACGAGGCCGCTCACAAAAAAAGCATTTAAACTACAGCTATATCTGTGTAGTTTAAATGCCTTGATGAGCCTGCCTTTGCTGTTATGGAGACAGGCTGTTTTCGAGGGATTATTAATATCCCGGATTTTGTTTCAGGTTAGGATTCACTGCTATTTGTTGGCTAGGGATTGGATATAAGAGTGTTCTCGGATCCGGATCGGCAGCTTTTTCCTGCCAGGCCAGCAAAAACTTGCCGAAGCGAATCAAATCCTGCCTACGCCAGCCCTCCCAGTACAGTTCCCGTGCACGTTCATCCAGTAAATTGTCCAATGTCAGTGCTGCGAGTGCTGAGACATTACGATTGACCCGGATACTATTCACCAAAGCCAAAGCATCTACCGCCGTACCCGTACCGCCACGCAATATCGCTTCTGCCTGCATAAGCAATACATCGGAGTAACGGAAAACCACCCAATCGTTGTTGCGTTGGCCCGAGACAGCGTAATCAAATGCGTATTTCATTGGGCGAATACCTGCGGTTTCCAAGGTCGCACCCGAGGTGCGAATCGTCACTTCGCGTGTAAAAGACAATGGTGCACTAGAGGGGTTACGCGCCATCAAGGGTTTATTTGTGCTCCAGTTATATTGTTGACCGGCAAAAAATCCTACATTCTGACGCTTAAATGCTTTTTTCCTGTTTGAGGTCGTATCAGCAGCATATTCGTAATATATGCCTCTACGCTCATCTGAAGCGCTGAACTTGTCGTAATAATCCGATAAAGTGCACCAGCCGTTCCAACCGCCGGGGTTCATGTTATAATGAGCAATAGTATTCCAGGTACGGTCCACATTACCCCCTCTCTCGCCATTCTTATTGAACAATGTGAAAATGTTCTCGGTCGATTTCATATCATTGTCTGGGGCAAAGTTATCAAAATATTTACCTTTTGCCGACACAGTATATTGTCCTGTAGCAGTGATTTCCTTTGCCAGAGCGATCACTTTATTCATATCTTCTGCTGCAAAACTGGGCGACTGTCTATTTATAAATGCACCCTTATTGAGGTAAATTTTCATCAGCAAGGTTCTCGCCGCATTTCTATTAGCGACATATGCAGCACCGCTTGCAGGTAGGCTAGCCAAGATCTCATTGAGATCTTTGACCATATAGTCAATAGCCGCTTGAGGTTGTAATACCTCGGGCGAAATCCTAAAATCCTCCAAGGCTTCACCTTCTCGAATCGGAACAACTCCATAGAGGTCAAGAAGATCAAACATCGCCAAAGCACGAATAAATTTAGCCTCCGCTGCTTGTTGGGCGTTGGGCTTATAGCGCAGCACGTTGCTGGCATTATATATAGCAGTTCCCAGGCTGACAAAAGTATTGTTCATGTAGGCGTTATCTGCATTCCAGGTATGCAGATGGATGGCCCTGTGCATGCCATTGTCGTCCCAGTCCCCTCCGCGCGTAGGTGCCATCGCCGCGTCCGTCGATATTTCCTGCATAACCCAGCGCTGCTCCTGTTGATAGGGCGTATTTAATGAAATGTAGGCTGTTGTCAGCAGCCCCCCAGGTTCAACATTAGAAGTACCTTCTTCCAATTCACCTTTAAATTCTTCCTTCAGTTTGGTACAAGATAAGATACTTGTGGCAACTGAACCAATCATTCCGATATATAATAACGTTCTTAATTTCATCTGTCTCATAATTTTGTTATCCAATGACATTACGATTATTAAAGTGAGAAGTTAACCCCCAATAGAATATTTCTCGCGGGTGGGTATGGTAGATACTCGATACCCAACGAAGGAATACCATTGGTCGACCCATCTGTGTTAACTTCCGGATCAAATCCAGTGTACTTCGTAATAATAAATAAGTTCTGTCCTGTCAGTGACACATTTAGATTCTTGAATGTCTTACCTAAATCACCGACACGATAACTTAGTGTCAAATTGGCCAGTTTCAAATAGTCTCCCTTCTCTAAGAAACGTGAAGAAGGCGCTGCAGAATTAGATGTAGACTCTTTAACGGAGGTATCAAAAAATGCTGATCCGATATTCCTTGACGATAAATTGGTCAACCCAAGTCCTGTGGCAGCAGTATTGTTAAATAGGTAATGCCCGAGTGCACCGTTCATGTTGGCAGCCAAGGAGAATTTTTTATAATTCACATTTGTCGAAATACCCAACAAAGTTTTAGGATTTGGGCTGTTCATATAGAACTTGTTGACAGCCGGATCGTTCTTGCTGCTTATACTTCCATCCAGTCCGCGATACATGCTCATTCCTGTTTGAGGATCAATACCCTGATAATCTGCCAAATACCACACATTCAAGGGCTGCCCGTTCACCATGCGCTGCCCAAGTACTCCAGAAAATCCCTGGCCCCGTAGCGCCCCTGTTTCGTAATAGCCAACTAAACCACTGACACTATTTTTCAGGAAGGTGGCATTACCGGTCAGATCCCAGGTCCAGTTATCGTTTTTGATGATTGTACCTGTCAATGCTATTTCAACTCCTTTATTGACAATTTCGCCGTCTAGATTCACCCAAATTCTGCCTGCAGGTGCTGGCTGTGCGAGTGTTTGCTCAAAAAGGGCATCCGTGGTTTTCTTATTGAAATAATCAATAGAACCATATAGGCGGTTGCCCCAGATGCCAAAATCAATCCCCGCGTTCAATGTCGTGGACGTCTCCCATTTCAGGTCCGGGTTACCATAGTTCGCCTGACTGATGCTTTGATTACCAAATACCAATCTATTCAGCGATGCCCCAGATGGAAACTCCTGATTACCTGTTTTACCCCATCCCAATCTAACTTTAAGCTGGTCAAATATACCGCTCGATTTCAGGAAATCTTCTTCAGCAACATTCCATGCAACCGCAAGAGATGGAAACATTGCATACTTATTATTCGATCCGAATTTGGTCGAACCATCCCGTCTTATCGTCGCTGTGACTAGATAACGGTTGAGATAGTTAAATCCACCCCGTAAGAAAAGCGACTGCAGCTGGTTGGTCGGGCTCCGATAGGAAGCTATTTCCCGGGTCGCAACCGGAGAATATTGGATATAATCGAAATAATCTAGTCCCATATAACTGAATCCCTTGCCAAAGGAAATATTGTTGTTAAAATTGTAATCCAGATATTCGTAACCAGCGACAGCGTTTACGCTCCAATCATCATTAATCTGCTTGTTGTAAGAAAGCATATGGGTCATCTGCAGATTTGTCTCGCCATTATTGGAAATAAAGGCTTCCTCATCGTTGTTTTTTGAGGGATCAATAAGACCAGCTCTATACATTCCTTGGCGGTTACCGGTTTGCCGCATCGCACTATAGATAAAACGATACTCCAGATCATCGGTAATTTTATAGTATGGCGCAAGATTGACAACCAAGGTGTTGGTCGTTGCTAGGTCTTTAAATGCATCTATGCTTGTCAGCGGATTCCGGGTAGTTGTGCTGACAAAGGTTAGGTTACCTTGTGCATCCCGTAACGGGCGTGTCGGATTCCATTGCAGCGCCTGTGATATTACGTTTCCTTCCGAACCGACCATTGCGTTGATTGGCGCATACTTATTATCCATTTGCGTCAGGAAAAGTCCGAAATCAAGCCCTAACCGCTTGTTTTCCAAAAAACGAAAGTTACCGCTGAAGTTGGCCGTATATTTTTTGAGCTGTGAGCCCCGAATAATACCATTTTGGTTAAGGTATCCGCCCGATAAACGGTACTTACCATGCTCTGTCCCGCCCGCTACATCAGCATAATAATTTTGTGTGATCGCTTTTCTAGTAATCGCCTTGAAAGCATCTTCATTACCACCAAAATCTGCGTCATCAACCTCGTTTGGTGTGTAGTATTTCAACGCTTCTCTAAATCGGGAAGCATTCAATACGTCAGGATATTCACGCATCGTAGATACACCAGCAGAGGCACCAACAGATACTTCTGGTGATCCCACCTTTCCTTTTTTAGTCGTAATAATCACCACACCATTTGCTCCACGAGATCCATAGATCGCCGTAGCCGATGCATCTTTGAGGATGTCCATGCTCGCAATATCTCCAGGGTTCAAATAAGTTAACGGATTACCTCTGTCGGAGGAGAAACCGCCCCTACCCTCAGGTAGAGGAGAGTTGCCCGACATCGGCACCCCGTCGAGCACAAACAACGGGTTATTACTTGCCCGAATGGACGAATTTCCACGGATACGAACAGTTGTCGATCCGCCAGGTTGTCCTGTATTGTTGATTACCATGACCCCTGGTGTTTTTCCTTGGATCAACTGGTCGGGACTCGTCATAATCCCTTTGTTGAAGTTTTTTGCACCGATCGTCACCATGGACCCCGTTAGATCTTTCTTTCGTGCGGTCCCATAACCGATGACCACCACTTCTTCCAACCCTTGATCTGTACTCGGTTCGAGCGCAATAGACATGTCGTTTCCGACGATGGGAACCTCTTTGAGCGCATAGCCAATGTAGGATACCTCAAGGAATTTGGCCTCATTCGGAATGTTCAACGAAAATGTACCTCCGGCATCCGTTGTGGTGGCCGTACTCGTTCCCTTGACTTTGACCGTGGCCCCCGTCAATGGGCTCTGGGTCTCATCCACAACCTTACCTTTCAATACCCGCGTCTGAGCTGCGGCAATAAAAGTGACCAGCAGCATGGCTGGCATCATTACACATTGCGCAAGTAGTTTGTTTTTCATACGCTTTTAAATTATTGGTTTAATTGATTAATATGTCTGAGCAAATCCACTGCTCAACACGATGTGATTTTACTGTGTCAAAAACGATAGCTAAATAACGATAGCTAAATATCAGTGTGATCCAAAAACAGCAACCATATGATGCTCAGTCCTCTGCAAAAAGCACCTATACTGAGGCCTCTTCGAAAGCCATGCTGGCAGCGACTCCACTCTTAGCGCGGATAGTATATAAGCAACTCGTTGAAAAACGCGAATACAGCCTTTTGCTGTCGTTAAATTAGGGCAGGACATAAGTTTAATTTTGGTTATTTCTTACCTATAAAAATCGCCAAATCCATCCGTTCATACCAATCACAGCGTCTCAATTTTATATCAGAGCGTATCAGCAAATCTCTTTTTTTTCTTTTTTATTGCCTATTTTTAGGTGAAGATTATACACTTTGATACGAATAACCATTATACCTATCCTATACCTACTGCTTGCCTGGTCCAACCTGCAGGCACAGTCCCTCTATTTTAAAAGCTATCAGACCACCGAAGGACTGTCAAACAATACCGTCACGTGTATCACTCAGGATGTACAGGGCTTTCTCTGGCTGGGAAGCCGGAACGGGCTAAACCGCTTTGACGGCAACAGGTTCAAGATTTTCAGACATAATGTAGCGGATTCGCTGAGTATCGGAAGCTCCTCGATATTGAGTTTGCTGACCGACCAGCGGGGTATGATGTGGATCGGGACCACACGGGGGACGTACCGTTACGATCCAGTAAGAGAACATTTCCTTTTTTTTGACAAGATACCAGCTGGTGAAGTAAATAGCATTAAAGAATTTGCAGGTTATATCTGGATTTTGTCGAATGGAAAGCTTTATTGCTACAACCCCTTCACCTCCGACCTACAGCCGGCTAATCAAGACAAAAGCAAGATCACGACGATTTCCTGTACCGGTGAAAACGGTCTGTGGACAGTAGATGACAAAAATGTACTTAGACAATATAGCAAGCAGCGGGGCTTTACACAGGTCCAGCTTGCAGATCCGGAAAAGCAATTGTCAGCAATCAAAACTATATATCCAATAAATGATTCTCTGCTGCTCGTCGGTACAACCAATGCGGCTTACCTGTACGATAGGAAAAAGGCTTCGCTCCAGAATATATTTGCAGGCAGCTTTCCGCAGCAAGTCATTCAGGTAAACTGCATTATAGAGCAGTCGCCTGGGCTCTTTTGGTTTGGCACAGAATCCGGAATATATAGCTATGCAATCGCTACTCGTAAAGTACAGCGGATCAAAAAAGACTTTTTCAACCCATTTGCACTATCGGACAACGTAGTACTGGATTTCTACAGAGACCGGGAAGACAATATTTGGGCCGGAACATTCTTCGGCGGTCTCAACCAATATAGCAGGCAGTTTGATAACTTCAAAAAATATCTATCTGGCTTTGGCCGCAATGCGCTTTCAGGAAATATCGTACATGAAATCTACAAGGATTCGTACGGCTACTTCTGGATCGGCACCGAAGATGGGGGGGTAAATAAACTTGATCCAGCTTCCGGTCAAATCAGCCGATTTACTGCTGATGGCAAGCCGGGCAGCATAACACACAATAACATCCACGGTCTGGCTATCTATAAAAACGAGCTGTGGGTCGGGTCCACCACACATGGTCTCGATGTGCTGGATGTCACAACTGGAAAGCTCAAACGACATTATGACCAGATCGGCAAAGGCAGTTTACAGAGCAATTTTGTGGTCTGTATTTATAAAACCAAAGATAATACTATGCTATTGGGAACGGACCGTGCCCTCTATGCCTACAATATCCATACGGATAGCTTTGATCTAATGCCCATCGCAGCCTGGATCCAGGGGATATATGAAGACAGCGACGGCATCCTGTGGATAAACACGTATGGGGACGGTGTCTATTGTTACCATCGGTCTACAGGGGTGATAAATAGGCTTTATTCGATACCAGGCCAGCGGCATAGCCTCATCAACAATTATGTAAACGGCTTATTTGAAGACAGTAAAAATAATATCTGGCTAAGTACAGAAAGCGGGCTTTCCAAATACCGTCGTGATGGTACCTTTACCAACTACCTCACCGAATCTGGTCTACCTTCCAATCAGGTTTTCAAAGTGCTTGAAGATGATAACCGTAGTATTTGGATCACCACCGGCCGGGGGCTGGTACGGCTAGACGAAGGGAGAGCCAAACGGGTGATCTATACCTCGAGAGACGGTCTTCCGGCAGATCAGTTCAATTATAATTCAGCTTTTAAAGACGAGGATGGAACGCTCTATTTCGGAACCATCAAAGGCATGGTGAGCTTCAACCCGAAGAAATCTATAAAAAATAGCTTTGTACCGCCCATATTCATCAGTAGCATTCAGGTCAACAATAGTGAGATCGCTGTAGATAACACCGGACCGCTATCGCAGTCGCTCTCACTGACCAAAGAAATTAGACTGAGCTACGACAACTCGAACATCAGCTTTAACATTGCTGCACTCAGCTTCGTTTCTCCCGAAAGCAATACATACCGCTACATCATGGAAGGGTATGACAAGGGTTGGACTGATATCAAGGGCAGCCAAAAGATATACTACAATAAACTGCCACCGGGCACGTATACCTTCAAGTTTAACGGAGCCAATAACAATGGTATCTGGAATCCGGCCGGAAAGGAGCTGCGGATCATTGTATCGCCCCCTTGGTGGTCATCGACCTGGGCTTATATCTTATATTTTTTGACACTAAGTACCATTGTTGCTCTGATCCTACGGTACTATTTCCTATTGATCAAAGCAAACAATGCACAAAAAATGGATAATTACGAGCGCAAAAAAGAACAGGAAGTATATAATCTCAAACTCGAATTTTTCACCAACCTGGCGCATGAGATCCGTACACCACTGACCTTGATCAAGATGCCGCTGGAAAAACTGATCCGCACACGCCTTTCCGAAGACAGCGACATGCTGAATGATCTGGCCCTAATAGACAAAAACACAACCCGGCTGATTAGGCTGACCAATCAGTTGCTGGATTTTAGAAAAGCAGAAACAAACAATATGAGCCTTATCTTTACAAAAACAGACATCAACAGCTTACTACTCGACGTATTCAATGATCTTAACGCCCTGGCAAAAGAAAAAATGCTGCAATACGATCTTTCCCTGCCGCGGATCACGTTGACAGCGCAGGTAGATGAGGAAGCCCTGCGGAAGATATTTACCAACTTGATCCACAATGCGATCAAATATGCTGCCCAACAGGTCCATATCAAGCTGCTGCCTTTCAACAGCGATGATATCATGTTCAATATTGAGTTCCGCAATGACGGCGACATCATTCCCTTTGACAAACGGGAAAAAATCTTCGAACCTTTTTACCGTCTGAATGAATCCAATAAAGACACTGGTACCGGCATTGGCCTGCCCCTCTCCCGTTCGCTCGTCGAACTGCATCAGGGTTCTTTATCCTTGGTCTTCACCGAAGAAAACCGCAACATCTTCCTGCTTTCGATCCCCATCCTACAGGAGCAATCACTGGATATCAAACCCCTACTCGAAGAAACGACAGTACAGGAAGACCGGAAACTATACCCAACAGAAGATGGCAATACTGAAAAACCCATTGTTCTCATTGTTGAAGACAATAAAGAAATTTTGGCCTATCTCAATAAGGAGCTAAAGACCGATTACACGGTATTGCGGGCCAGCAATGGCATCGAGGCATTGGAAATTCTGGATCGTGACAATGTACAGCTGGTACTGACAGATATCATGATGCCAATTATGGATGGCATCGCGTTATGCAAACGCATTAAAAACGATATTCTTTATAGCCATATTCCTGTGATATTTCTCACCGCAAAAAATGCATTGGACGCCAAAATTCAGGGCCTGAAAATAGGTGCCGACGCCTATATCGAGAAACCTTTTTCACTAGAATTTCTGATGGTACAGATCCGTAATATCCTGAACAACCGAAAGATTATCAAACAATATTTTACCAACTCTTCGGCCTCCAATTTAACCGATATCAATGTGTCCGCGCCGGACAAGGATTTCATCAGCCAACTCAACAACGTTATTTATGAACATATTTCTGACATTGATCTCAATGTCGATGAGCTGGCACGGCTGATGAATATGAGCCGCCCAACCTTATACCGCAAGATCAAGGGCTTATCAGATCTCACGCCCAATGAACTGATCAACATATCCAGGTTAAAAAAAGCGGCTGAGCTGCTTGTTCAGAGAGAATATAATATCACGCAGATCTCCACTATGGTCGGATATAGTGTACAGTCCAACTTTTCGAGAGATTTCCATAAACATTATGGTATGCCACCTAGTGTTTATATGGCCGAAAATAGCTGATCTGACAAAAAGTTGAGAAACCCTGTATCGAAACTTTTGGGTATAAGGTGGCAGATTATACCGAAAAAGAACCAAATATCCATGAAATTTGGTTCTTTTTCAATTTAGGCTATCTAGCCTCACTGTTTATTTTTCGGAACAAAGAAGGCGGCCAGAAACATAAATACGCCCGCCAACAGCAGCCCGTAGATAGATTGGCCCTGAAAAACTAATTTGATGATCATTCCGCCAAAAAAACCACAGACAATCTGCGGCAGCGTAATGAAAAAGTTGAAGAGCCCCATATATACCCCCATCTTGGTAGCAGGCAGATGATCGCTCAAAATTGCATAAGGCATGGCCAAAATACTTCCCCAGGCAATACCAATACCGATCATAGGCAGTATGAGCAGATTAGCATCTTTGATCAGAAACAGCGAAATTAAGGAGAGGCCGCCGACCACGAGACCAAAGGCATGGGTTGCGCCACGGCCGTAGCGCTTGGCAATCCTGGGGATAAAGAGCGCATAGACTGCCGAAACACCATTGTAGATCCCAAAAAGTACGCCTACCCAGTTTGCTGCTTCCATATATAGGTCCTGCCTGTTCCCCTCATGGAGATAAAAAACGGATTCAGCGATAGCTGGCGTCGTATATACCCACATCATGAATAAAGCAAACCAAGAGAAAAACTGTACCCAACCCAGCTTTTTCATGACAACTGGCATGGCTTTGATATCACGCATGATAGTCCCTAGACCAAAAACTGCTGTACTTTCTTCCGTCTGCACTGTACTTTCGTCAAAAGACCGAAGTTCCTGTGGACTATATTCCCGTGTTTTTATGATTGACCATAACACTGTACACAGCAGCACCAATCCGCCAGCATAAAATGAGTAAATCACATTTTCTGGCACATGACCGGCCGGAGCAGTTCCTCCAAAGCCCAGGTATTTAGTAAAGATATAAGGCAGCAGTGAACCGACGACAGCGCCCACGCCAATGAGGAAGGTCTGGACAGAAAAGCCGAGACTACGCTGCTTACTGGACAGATTATCGCCGATAAGTGCCCGAAATGGCTCCATGGTCACATTGATTGATGCATCCATAAACATCAATAGGCCAGCTCCAATCCACAGGGGGGGGAGCAATGCGGTAAACAATGCCGCATTAGGCATCAAGAACAAGGTCAACGTGGTCAGGAGCGCACCAATCAAAATATAAGGTCGCCGACGTCCCAAACGGGTCCAAGTCCGGTCGCTATAATGGCCGATAATGGGCTGAACGATCATGCCTGTGATCGGTGCCGCCAGCCAGAATAACGACAAATGTTCCACATCAGCCCCAAAAGTTTGCAGGATACGGGAAGCATTGCCGTTCTGCAAAGCAAAGCCCATTTGTATGCCTAAAAACCCAAAGCTCATATTCATGACCTGGCGTATACTTAATTCGGGTTTATTTCCCATGATAGGTTATCAAAATTTAACACAAAATACAATTTAATTCCCATTTAGCCACCATCCACAGCAGGCAAAACAGCGCCTGGCCTGCTGTGGGTATGGATGTTACCGAACCTGAGCAATCTCCCTTCGGCTATGTCCAGCCAGTACAAACGAATCCGATACCGTACGGATATTTGCCGGGCTATCGCTGATATTTTCGATCGTATAGGCATCAGCAGATACGGTAATCAGCAAGGTTGCCCCCCGAAACAAGATGCGGAACTTATACCCTTTCCACTCCGGCGGCAACATCGGATTTAAATATAGCTGCCCATTGCTGACGCGCATGCCTGCAAATCCCTCCACTATCGTCATCCACGTGCCTGCCATCGATGTAATGTGCAGACCATCCTCCGTATCGTTATTATAATCATCGAGATCCAGCCGTGAGGTCCGCAAATAGAATTCGTACGCTTTGGCGGCTTTGCCAAGCTTGGCGGCCAATATCGCATGCACACAGGGCGACAACGAACTTTCATGTACCGTCAAAGGCTCATAAAATTCAAAATGACGAGCCAGCGTATCCTGGTCAAACTGATCCTCCAGGAAGTAAAAACCCTGCAGTACATCGGCTTGCTTGATATAACAGGAGCGCAGGATCCTATCCCAACTCCACTTTTGATTGATGGGGCGCTGTGCCGGGTCCAGTTGCTGTACTGGAATCAATTCTTTGTCGAGAAAACCATCCTGCTGCAAATATATTTTTCTCCTATCATCATAAGGATAGTAGATATTATCGATAATATGCTTCCAGTTTTCACGTTCTTCAACAGCGATTTTGAGTTTATCCAACAAAGCTGTATAAGTCCCCGGCGCCTTGCTTTCGCATTGTTGCAAGCAGTTCAATGTATATTCCAGACACCAGGATGCGATTCGGTTGGTATACCAGTTGTTGTTGACATTATTTTCATACTCATTTGGCCCCGTGACTCCCAGCATGACATATCGCTGTTTTTCGGCGCTCCAATTCACACGTTGCGCCCAGAATCTGCTAATGGCGACCAGCACATCTAGGCCATGCGTCCAAATATACTCCTGATCGTCTGTATAGCGTACATAATTGTAGATGGCAAACGCAATAGCTCCATTGCGATGGATTTCTTCGAAAGTAATTTCCCACTCATTATGGCACTCCTCCCCGTTTATGGTCACCATTGGAAAGAGCGCAGCACCCCCACTGAATCCTAGTTTTTCCGCGTTTTCTATGGCCTTGCCCAGTTGTTGATACCGATACAGTAGCAAGTTACGGGCTATATGTGGCGATTGTGTTGCCAGATAAAATGGGATGCAATAAGCTTCAGTATCCCAATAGGTCACACCACCATACTTCTCACCGGTAAAGCCTTTTGGTCCGATATTTAATCGGGCGTCTTCGCCGGTGTACGTTTGGTTGAGCTGGAAGATATTATAACGGATGGCCTGTTGCGCAGCAACATCACCAAAGATCTCGATATCACTTTCAGCCCAGATCGTCGCCCAGGCAGCAGTTTGTTTCTCCTGCAGTCGCTCAAAGACGTCGCTTTGCAAGGCAATTAAATGCGCCGAAGCAGCCTCCCTTAACTGCTCTTTGGGATGATTTTCCGAGGTGACAATGGCCACCCTCTTTTCTATACAGAGTGTCTGCAAACTGCCTAATGCCGTCACATAGTTCGCAGCCATGTACCCTGTATCAGAGGTAACGGTATTGACCGCTACGGCTTTTTCGTCAACGGTAACGCGTGTTTCCAGCTCAGCACAGACTTCAAATGCCGTTTTTTTGGTACGTGAAGATACAAAGAGATTGGCTCCATGCTGTCCTTGGGCGATAGGTTCCCAAAATTTCTCTTCGTAGTTGCTATCTCTGTTTATCACCTCAGCGTCTAAAAAAGAGCTGACCTCCACATGCAGATCTGCCGTAAGCGCCTGCAACCGGTACTGTAGTGAAGCCGTTTCGGATGCGAAAAGATGATACATACGACTGGCTTCCACCTTCACTTGGCTACCGTCAGGCATAGAAGCGACAAAACTCCGATACAGAATCCCCCGTTGCATGTCCAGGCGACGCTCGAAGGAGCTTAGGCTGAGCTGAGCCAGATCCAGACGCTGACCATTGATCCGGATATCCAGGCCTATCCAGTTAAAAGAATTGATTACTTTGGCAAAATATTCAGGATAACCGTTTTTCCACCAGCCTACCCGCGTTTTGTCGGGGTAATAGATCCCCGCTAGATAAGATCCTTGTAATGTCTTCCCACTGAAATATTCCTCAAAATTGGCTCTTTGCCCCATCCGCCCATTTCCAATCGCGAAGATGCTCTCTGAAAATTCATTGTGCTCAGGTCTAAACTGATCTTCAATAATTTGCCATGGATCGTGCTTAATATATGTTTTCATTCCTTATTGCTGCTATCATTTAAAATTTATCTACAAGGGCTGTCAAGTCGCCCACTACATCATCCGCTCTTTTTAAATTTTCGACGCTACCAATACCCACAACCTGCATACGGGCCGCTTTTGCCGCATCAATACCAGCCTGAGCATCTTCCAGTACCAGGCAATGGGCCGGCTCTATTCCCAGAGCTTCAGCACCTTTCAGAAACACCTCAGGATCAGGCTTGGAGGCCTGTACCACGTTGCCATCGATCAATGCGTCAAAATAATTCAAGATCTCCGTCTTCTGAAGGATACCCAATGCGTTCTTGCTCGCCGATCCGAGCGCGATCCGCATGCCCTTTGTCTTCAACCTTTGCAATAAATCCAAGCTTCCCGGTAGCAAATGTCCGGGATGTAGCTGCTCGATCAGACTCAAATACCATTGATTTTTTTGAGCTAGCAACTGTTCTTTTTCCTGTTCGGATTTTTCTAGCCCTGCCCATTTAAGGATCAGTTCGAGCGATCCCACCCGGCTGACGCCTTTCAGTTGCTCATTATCTTCAACAGAAAAAGAGTAACCCAAGCTATCCGCCAACCTGCGCCAAGCTTGATAATGGTAGACTGCCGTATCCACCAGCACACCGTCCAAATCAAATATCACGGCTTTTACGTTCGTATAATTAATCATTTCAAAAATGAACTTTAGATGCTCGTTGTTGTTAAAATTTAATATCCAGTACTTTCGTCTCGTAAGCTGCCAGCTTCAGGCTATGGTTGGCCGTGGGCACGGCCGCTTGACTGACAATGTCAATATATGCAGTTGCACCGCCGTTCCTTTCAGCAAAACGGTCCAGTTTGATTTCCTTTTCCTGATCGTTGCAGTTCATCACGACCATAACAGTCTGCTGCTCGTCGTAACGGAAATAAACATATACACCATCTTCAGGTACATATTGCATAGTCTTTCCGGTGTGCAGTACTGGATGGGCTTTGCGGTAATTGGCAAGTGTACGGACATAGTTCCACACATCCTGTTCGGCGGCTGTTCTTCCAGCAGCATTAAACTTATCCGTCTTGTCACCGGGGAAACCGCCCTGAAAATCTTCCCGCAGCAGACCATCCGGATTGGAGAAATTTTTCATGAGGATCTCAGCACCATAATACAATTGTGGAATACCACGCGTAGTTAGTAACCAGGCCAAGGCTGATTTGTATTTCTGAACATCTTCACCGATTACAGAAAAAAAGCGGTCCTTATCGTGGTTATCCAAAAAGAGTACGTTCCGGTCCGGACGCGGATATTGATAATCCGACGCTAGCGTCGAATAAAGTTTGTTGGCGCCAGCCGTCCATTCAGTCTTCTGATTGAGGGCATCACCGATGGCGTAGTTGAGCTGAAAATCCGTCACGCCCATCAACTTCGAGTCGATATCCTGGCCCACTCGTTTACCGCCCAGAAAATAAGCCTGATTAGCTACACCATGCACCCAAGTTTCGCCAAAAAAGGTGAAGCTTGGGTATTCCTGTTGGATACGTTCGGTCCATTTGGCCATAAAATCGAGATCATTATAGGGATAGGTATCGATCCGGAATCCATCTATACCGGCGGTCTCAATCCACCAGATGTGACTTTGCGTCAAATAATTCTGCACATAAGGATTTTGTTGATTCATATCAGGCATGGTGGGTACAAACCAGCCTTTAACCATTTTCTTTTTATCTTCGGCCGAAGCATAGGGATCAAAGACAGTTTGATCTTTATAAGAGGTCTGCGTGTAGCTTGGCCATTCATTCAGCCAGTCAGCCATTGGCTTATCCCTTACCGTCCAATGATAGCTTCCAACGTGGTTGGGGACGACATCAAAGATCAGCTTCATCTTTCGCTTATGCAGCTGTTGCCCCAGCTGTACATAAGTATCGTTGGTTCCGAAACGTGGATCAATGTGATAGGTCTCTGTATTTGCATAACCGTGATAGGAAGCCAGCGGCATATCATTGGTCAGTACAGGTGTCAGCCAGACTGAGGTTACGCCTAAGTCATTTAGGTAGTCCAGTTTGCCAATCACTCCTTCGAGGTCTCCCCCATGGCGCAGATACATCGAGTCCCGGTTGAGGCTCATGTCGAGCATGCCCTTAACTTGATCATTAGCTGTATTTCCATTTGCGAAGCGGTCAGGCATGATCAGATAGATGAGATCCTTGCTGGTCACTCCCTGAGCTTTGACCTCGTGATTCCGTGATTTTAGTTCGTAGCGGTAGGACCATTGCTTCTTTCCCTGACTGAAGGTGAAGGTTGTCCAGCCCGGCTTTGCGTTAGGCTTTACCTGAAGATCCAAAAATAAGTAATTGGGATTTCCGGTCCGGTTTACCCGGACCAGTTCGATCGCCGCATCATCGACCTTCACCTCGCTTTTTCCGATCTGCGGCCCGTAAACGACAAGCTGCAGTTCAGGATTCTGCATACCCACCCACCAGTTGAGCGGTTCAACACGCTGGATGGATTGCCCCATCAAGGGGCTCCATCCCAACGTTGTCAGTCCTATAAGTATCGTCGCAAGGATTCTATTTTTCTTTAGCATAAGCATGATTATTTTTTTGTCAGTGTGTATGTATTGGTGTTGAGGTCAAAGACAATATCGTAAGTACCTGCCGTGGAGACGGCAATATTGTCACCACCGGCCACCAATGCTCCATTGGTGCCGCCGAAGTTGGTCCCCCAGTCGTGATTCTTACGGAATTTTATTTCTCCTGTTGCCAAAGCAACGGTTAACTTCCAGACCTGGTTCGCGTTATCATATTTCATGTCCGTATCCGCGTCCCAGCCTTTCGGTGTAGCACTGCCGATAATACCCCAGCTATGATCTTTATAGGAGATCGTGTTGGCTGTCGTATTTACGATAACTTCTAGATTGCCTGCACGCGGAGCCTTGATGTCCTGACCGCCATTATAAACGATCTTCCCTGGTTCTGTTTCTCCATACGAATTGTTCCAGTTCCGTTCTGGCGTAACCTTAAACGCCAATTTGCCTTCCGGAAAGTAGATTATCCCTGTGTAGATCCCATTACTCGTTGGAGAAATCAGCGATTCTGCGTTCGCCTCAACCCAATCTTCATAAGCACCGATGGCATACAAATAGCTTGTCGACGCATATGGAGTAGCCTTAAGGGCCGCTAGCGGAGAGAATACGGCAGCTATTTTATTGTTAATGCTCGATTTTATCCGGATATCGAAGTCAGACATCTCTCCAGTAGGTACACCCAACGCAAGCAAATAGCTGTTTAGTTCGAAGCCTGTAAAAGCCATCTCGTTATGGCCATTCGGAATGACTACTTCTTTCACTGACTTAAAGCCATCTCCCTTCAGTCCAAACTGCAGTACATTGTTTACCGCAGCCTGAAAGCCAAAGTCAGGCTGTACAAACTTCAGCCGTAGCACTGTATCATCAGCATGCTGTTTAGACAGCGTGACACTATTTTTGTCTAAGGTCAAACTAGCCGCCTTCACATCATCTCCAGTACTTAATCTAGCCTGGGTTTCATCTTTTTTACAACTCTGGAATGCTACCAACAGGAGGAGAGCTATTCCGATATAATGTATTATTTTCATGTGTAAAATACTTATCTACTTCCTTTTATTATCCATTATGTCCTTAATGGCTGATTTACTTTCCGCTTAGTTATAACCAGGGTTTTGAACCAAGTTCGAATTCGCGATGATATCCGCTGCGGGGATCGGAAATAAGTTCCTGTAGCTCGGTACTGCTTGTCCCGCCAATACGCCGCCTTTAAACGGCCAGAGGTAGCTATCGCCTGTGAATTTGCCATAGCGGATCAGATCCGTCCGTCTGAATCCTTCCCAATACAGTTCTTTCACCCGTTCATTAAGAATGTCATCCAAGGAAAGGCTCGACAGCTTGCCACTGGTATTTCCATAAGCTCTTACTCGCAGTTTATTAATATAGTCAATGGCTTTGGCCACTGTTCCGCCCGAACCACCACGCAGGGTAGCTTCGGCATAAATCAAGTGCATCTCTGCCAGGCGGATCAAAGGAAAATCTACCGATGCCACAAAACCTTCAGCTGCTGGAGGAGCAGTCGTACCATCTTTATTTACATTGCGGAATTTGGTGACTGCCAGTCCCTGCTTATATACCGCCATGTCCTCGATCTTGACGCTGGCGTTGAGATGGAACATAGCCCGCTTATCGGTCGCCCCGGAATAATCGCCAAAGATCGTAGCGATATTGTCGCGTGTTCTGTTGCCAGCCCAGCCGCCTCCTGGCACACCAAACGACGTTGGATTCATGGTTGCATCAATGGCTGCATTAATTAAATACGTTGTACCGCCTTTGCTCTGTGTTTTGGTACCATCGTAAGGTAAATAAAAGATAAACTCGGGATTGTTGACATCGTTGTCCGCACGAAATAATTCGCCATAGCTAGCCCCAAGACTATACCCCGAATTCAGCACTTTTTCGGCATAGGTAATCGCTTCGGTATATTTTTTATTGCCAGCCCCCAGGTACACTTCGGCATTGAGGTAAAGCCTGGCCAACAAACCCCAGGCCGCGGCCTGATCGATACGACCATACACATTTTGTCTTGTACCTTTGAGTTGCTCAGCGACTTCGAGGAGTTCCTTTTCCACGTAGGCAAACAGATCAGGTCTCTTGATCTGGGGAGGAGGCAGTTTGCCAACTGGCGTTTCTTCAGTTACAAAAGGTGGATTTCCGTACAGATCGAGCAATACCCAATAATTAAAAGCACGCAAAAATCGGGCTTCGGCTCGGTAGTAAGCGATTTCGGCCCGATCCGCATCTGCGATACCACGTTCATTTAGTTTTGCCTCAGTACTCTCGCGCAAAAATTCATTGACCAGCGTCGCGCTATAGATGCAACGGGTGTACAAACCCCGCAACATTGGATTGCTATCATCAAAATTCAGGTAATCTAGACCGCTGATTCCTGGGTCATTCAGCCAGGCGCATGCAGCTTCATCGGTCGTCAGCTCCTGTGCGTTCCAATAAAGACGTAGAAAATCGGACGTTCCGGGATCCAGCCCCCCGAGGTCAGAATTATTGGGTCCAGACGTGCTGGGCATCGCCATCGTACCATACAAACGGGCAAAAGCCATCGTATACCCTTTGAAATCCTTATACGCTACATCAGCAGTCACATCATTGGTAGGCTTGAGATCCAGGTCCTTATGGCAACTGGACAGCGCCAGGGCCAATAAGCAAGCTGATAGATATTTATTTAATTTTTTCATTGTGTTTCACTTAAAAATTCACATTTTATGTCCTTATCTAATCCTTAAAAATTCACATTGATTCCCAACACGTAGGTCCTTGGCCGCGGATAAAAACGGTCGTCAATTCCGTTGGAAATTTCGGGATCAACCCCTTTGTATTTGGATACTGTAAAAACATTTTGCACGGTTGCCGAAATGGATAGATTGGCTTTACTGTTGCGGATAAACTGGCCGAACTGATAAGAAAGGTTGATGTTGTCCATCTTCAAAAACGAAGCGTTTTTGATGTAATAGTCGCTTTGCAGTTGTTTTTCCCCAAAATTGCTATTCAGGAAGTCCACTGGCGCATTATTGATGACCAAGGATGCCTGATCGATCACATTGAAACTACTGCCAAAGTTTGAGGATACGTTGTCATACACATAATTGTCCAGATTCGCCCTTAATGTCGTTGCTGCGGACCATTTTTTGTAGGAGTAGGCTGCTGTAAAACCTAACAGATATTTGGGCAATGGCGATTTGTACATATACCGGTCGCTGTCACTAATGACGCCATCGGCATTGCGATCGACATAAACACCCTCAACCGGTTTGCCTTGCTCATCGTACACCTGCTGGAATGCCCTAAAGCTGTAAGGGGTATATCCCACCATATGAGCTTGAATATTATTGCCTGTACCGCCGCGGATGCCCCCTGTTTCGATCATGAAATTCGGGTCATCTGATAAGGTCAGATTCGTTACTTTACTCCGGTTGTAGGTAAAATTGATGCCCAGGTCGAGCGTGGAGTTTTCGGACTTCACGGGTACCACATGCAAGTTAACCTCGAGCCCCTGATTTTCCATGTTGCCCACATTTGTTAGTAGGAAGTTGCTAAAGTTTGATCCTACCGCGATTGGAATCGTGCTTAACAGATCTTTTGTCTTTTTTGAATAATAATCAATACTACCGTATAGCACATTGTTATAAAAACCAAAGTCAATGCCCGCATTGTAAGTGGAGGTACTTTCCCAACGTATATCGCTGTCATATACGACCGGCGAATACAGGTAATAGTATTCATTTCCAAAGCGGTACATCGACTGGTCACCACCTATGGTATAATTGGGCAGGTAGGAATAGTTTGCTATCCCATCCTGTTGTCCTGTTTTTCCGTAACTCAACCGTAATTTTAAATCCGACACAGCCGAATGATCTTTCAGAAAGCCTTCATTCTTTGCACGCCAGGTGAAACCCACCGAAGGGAAATATCCCCAACGGTTGTCGGCGCTAAAACGAGAGGAACCGTCTGTACGTAAAGTTCCAGATAGCACATACCGATTATCATAAGTGTAGATCAAGCGTCCATAGTACGAAATCAACAGGTTTTCTGGTTTGTCAAAAGGGAGGTTGACTGAGGTAAGCACATCGCCTGCTTCATTGGTACGCGCAAAATTGTAAGATTTGGTACTATTTTTATAATAGCCATAACCCAATGTAGCATCGATATTACTTTTGATTGCAGGTAATTCTTTATCGTACTTTAGATAAAATTCCAGCGTTTTATTGTTGATGTCCGTTTTATACTGCGTTCTTTCGCCGCCTTCATTAAAGTTACGTGCAGCAATCGCTGGCGTGAATGTATTCCCTTTTGAACGTGCAAGGTCGTATCCGACATTCAAGTTAGCATGAAGCTCAGGCAGAAAATGAAAACTATAATCCAATTTGGCATTCCCTATACTCCGGAACACATCCCCGTTATCCTTGCGGAGCTCGAGCAGCGCCAGAGGGTTGCGGGGCGCATTGGGGTTGGGTTTTCCTCCTTGTATCCACTCATAATATCCACCAAAGCTGTTTTTGTCTTCCACATACACGGGTTGGGTCGGATCAAACTGGATCGCGGAACCGATGGCATCCTGTGTGGCAAATTTGGATTTTGACCAAGTGCCGCGTACATTCACATCCAACGACAGGTGATTATCTAAAAACTTTGGCGTGAGTGCCAATGCCGCGGTTGTCCGCTTTAGGTTATCATTTTTTAGCACGCCATCCTGATTCATATAGCCAACCGAGACACGGTAAGGCATGTTTGCGGCTTTTGATGCGATATTGATATTATTGTCAGTTGTAAATGCATTGTCATAAATGACATCCTGCCAGTCAGTGTTGGCCGTGCCCAATAATTCCTTCATTGCATCGCTGCCATTCGAGTTGACGTATTCACGAATTTGATCCGCGTTGAGCAACTTTACTTTATTGGCAACCGTTGCGAGTGAATTCTGTGTCGAAAAGTTGATCTGCGTTCCAGTTCGGCTTCCTTTTTTTGTCGTGATCAAAATAACCCCATTCGACGCTCTTGATCCATAGATAGCAGTTGCATTGGCATCCTTGAGGATCGTAAACGTTTCGATATCATTGGGATTGATCAAGCTCAGGGGATTGGCTACGCCAGATACTGATCCGCCTGCCAATGGAACACCGTCCACCACAATCAATGGGTCGTTGCTTGCATTTAATGATGCCCCCGTCCGGATACGGATGGTGCTCCCGGCGCCAGGCTGCCCTCCACTCGTCGTGATCTGCACCCCGGGAACCTTACCCACAATCAGCTGCTCGGGAGAAGAAATCTGTCCTTTCTGGAAGTCTTTTGAGGTTACGGTGCTGATTGAACCCGTCAGCTCGCTTCTCTTTTGCGTACCGTAACCGATCACGACCACTTCTTCCAGTTGGCTCGCATCGGATCTGAGGTATAAATTTAAAGGGTTACGGCCATCTTGAACGTCAATCAAGGTATCCAAGGGGGTATAGCCAACCATGCTCACTTTCAACCGCAATTTGCCCGGCTTCAGTCTATCCAAGCTAAAATCCCCGTTTGCATTGGTAGACAGTGATTTTTGAATGTCCTCAAAGCGCAATGTGGCGCCTACTAAGGAACTTCCTTTCTGGTCCATTACTTTTCCCTGAAGCGTAGCTTGCTGCGCAAATGCCGTGGCACTCACCCCGAGTAACATGTTCAAGGCCCAAAATGGACGTAACATCTGTTTGTTCATAAAATAACTGTTTATTTATTTAGTTTAGTTTTGCTCAACAGCAGATACGTTCCAGCCCGAAGCCGGATGCTGTTCTGCTGCGACCAGTCGAATGTATTCGCTGTAAAATTGCTTTTCCAAGTTGTCCTTAACGCATTAGGCAATATAAAGTCAGCCTCTTCCACGCCAAAGTTCCCCACTACCACGACCTCTTGCCCATCCTTCTCCAATAAGTAGTATTTTATGGCATCTTTCACAGCTGCTTCCGCGACCCTTCCGTCCCGAAAAATAGGGTTGTGGGTCTTAAAGCGAATCAGGTCGGCATAGACGCCAAAAAGCTGCCTTCGTCTGTCCTGTTGGAGGTAATCCCAACGTAGGGGTTTCTCACCTGTCCGCCCATTCTCGTCGATGGATACGTCATAGCCATATTCACCAAACTGCCAGATCATCTTAGGCCCCGGTGATGCCAGTAAAAACAGAGCGGACAGTTCCATCCGTTCTAGCGCAGTGTTAAGGTTTTTGATCGAATACGCTCCTGCAGCATTGCCATAATTCAGACATTTGTACACAAGACGCTGTTCATCATGGCTCTCCATATAGGAGACAAAAGCAGGACCTGACATCCCGTGACCTGCAGCAAACAGACGGCCCAGATCCGAACCATTGTTGGCATGCCAACCCATTGCCGCCTGGTTAAAGACAGTATTCATATTGTTCCATAGCAACATACCTGATTGAGCCAGCTCCTTTTCCTCCTCATCACCGCCAAGATGCTCCAAAATCACATAACAGCTAGGATCGATGGCGCGGATATGCTGCTGATATTGCTTCAATATCGCTATACGGGAAGCATCATAGGCGTTCCAGGTGTTTAGATCATTTTCAGAAGTCCCAGAGTTTTTCTGCGTAAAGCCTTTGGACAGATCAAAACGAAAGCCGTCCACCCTATACTCCTGTAACCAATACGTCAGCATATCCTTCACAAAACCTTGAGTAAAGGGGCTTTCATGGTTAAAATCGTAGCCCACATTAAACGGATGTCTCGCCACCGTATTAAACCAGGGACTATTGGCCGCCACTTGGCCATTTTCAAAATAAAGCTGTACCAGCGGGGACTGCCCAAAGGCGTGGTTAAAGACCACGTCCAGAATGACAGCAATACCATTTTCATGACAGGCATCGATGTAAGCCTTCAGTTCATTTTTCGAACCATAATATTTATCCAGAGCACGGTGAAAAGAGGGATTATATCCCCAAGTTGAATTTCCTTCCGACTCTTGAATAGGCATCAACTCTACAGCATTGACACCCAGTTTTTTGAGATAAGACAAGGAGTCCCTGAGTGTATTATATTGATGATCCTTCACAAAATCACGCAGCAGCAACTCATAGATCACCAGGTCTCCTGCAGCAGGTTTGTTAAAGGAGTTGACCTTCCATGGATAAGATGCAGATGTTAGATCAAGTACAGCCACTATACCGCGCGCGCCCTGTGGATAAGTGGGAAGACCTACGGGTTTGAATCCCATACCCGGATCATATTGTGGATCAAGGACCAGCCCAGCGTATGGATCTGCCACCAACAGCTGCCCGTCTACCAGAAACTGATAAGTATGATTTTTGGAAAAGTCCAGATCGGACAATGTTATCCACCAGGATGTCCCATCGGGAGTCTGGCTCATAGCATAGGCAGGTAATGCCTTATATTGGTTAAAATCTCCCAGCAGATAAACAGTCTTTTTAGATGGTGCCGTCAGCGTAAAACTGACCTGTTTTTTTGTTCGGTCGATCGTGACTCCGTTGCGGTTTATTCCGACAGGGAGAGCAGCGATAGCCGGTTTTTTCTGAGCAAATAGTTGCATGGTGGTACCGACGCTTTTACCATTGATCTCCAACTTGGCTTCCATTTGATGTAAGCCATCAGTCTCTAAAACAAACGTCTTTTCAACAGACAGTGCACTATTGCTTTCCGCTAATTTGACACCATTATCCCACAGGCTAATCTTGCCCACATGGGTGCCTTGCACTTTTAGCTTAACAGCCTCGCCGACAATGTACTGCTGTTCCGCTAGGATCGGATCAGTGGGCTGTGTAATAGGAGAAACAAAACGGATTCCTTCCTTGCCATTCACTAGCGGCACAAATAGATCTGAACCATCCCGGTTGCGCTGGACGAGGGATCCATCCCCATTTCGGACCAAAAGAGCAATTTGGCCAAACGAAGCAGCATCGCTTACCTGAAAAAATTTGGAAGGGGTAAAAGTGAATGTATATAGTCCTGGGGAAACAAAGCTGAGCTTATAGGTATTGTCATTTTTGTTCCAATCTGTCACTACCTTCTGCCAACTTCCTCCTGTCTCAGGAATCAGCCCCGCATGGAGATATAAATCGGACGAACTACCCTTCAGGGCAGCATTTCCTTTCGACAGATCAAACCTCAATGTGACCTCCTGATCCCAAAAAACAAATGGCGATGACATACTGATCAGTCCCGCTGCCCCTTGCTCCACCACAGCAGGCTGTTCGGTTTCCACAATGTCCTTTTTGTTGGCGCAGGAAGCGAAAAGAAGCAAAATCCCCAGATACCCCAATAAGCGAACGATATGTTTCCCCATCGATAATTAGTTTTAATTGGTTTGATTCTGGGAACGTTCCCGAAATCTGAGAAAAAAGAAATCGCTTTGCGATTTACCTTTTTTCCCTTCCAATATTCTACAAATTGATTATTTAAATACTTTCGGGAATGTTCCCGAAAGTAGATCAAAACTAACGAACGATTGTTCAAAAAACAAATATTTTTTTACTTATTTCAGGCTAGATTTTTGAAAAATCAATTGGGAATCAAGGTAAACCGAATTAGCAAATTTATCATTGTGGGGATCTTCCATCTTTTCGAGCAATAGTTTTGTCACTAATTCGCCCATCTCATATGCAGGCTGTTTGACCACGCTGAGCGCTGGATCAATCAGATCAGCAATGTCAAGGCAAGAAAAACAGATGATTTTCAGCTCCTCGGGAATCTGGATCCGGCGGGCCTTAGCTACCCGAATACTGGATATTGCCAGGCGTTCGACTGATGCAAATATGGCATCCGGCTTTTCTTCTTCAATGAGTTTTGCAATATCCTTCATATTCTGCTCCGCATCGTTTACCGTATCCAAAATAAGACGGGGATCAGGCGGTAGTCCTGCTTCTCGAAGTGCCTTTTCATAACCGTCTTTCCGTACTTTGCCAATGGATATAGCTGGATTGATAGCGAGATAGGCTATCCGTTTACAGTCGTTCTCCAGCAGATGTTTAGTCGCCATATAGGCTGAGTCCGCATCGTTACCGGTAACATACCCCCCCTTCCAGTCGTCGTAGGTTCTATCAAAGAACATGACCGGAATGCCGCGTTCTTCCAGCAGCTGGATATGTGAATGGTCCTTGCCCTCACCCGAGGCGGAGATAATGACCCCGTCCACACGACCATTAACCAGCGATCGGACAATGGAAGCCTCGTTCTGCACCTGATGGTCGGTTACGTAGATCAATGTATGATAACCTTTGGACCGTGCTACCGCCTCGATACCCTTGATGGCCTGAGAGAAAAACTTATTCCCAAACTCGGGAATGATGATGGCTATCGTCAAACTTTTATTGGCTTTAAGGCTACTCGCATACACGTTCGGAGAAAAGCCAATCTCTTCCGCCATCGCCAATATACGAGCTTTTGTAGCCGGATTAATATCCACATTGTCCCGAAATGCCCGGGAAACGGTTGATTTTGACAAGCCCAATTTTTTGGCCAGATCGACAATTGTTAATTGAGACATAACTGTGGTTTCCTCAGCTTGGTTTTGTAATAATTGTTTTATACAAATAAAGCAATTATCTCTCCAGAATAACAAATTTTCTTTTTGTCGGCTCGCTACTGATAGCTGGAAGGAATACACAATCCGCTCAAACACAGCACTTGTCATTCAGCACGCCGACGGCAAAAAGATCTCCTTCAGGAATAAACGTAAACTCATTAGGTCTTAGCTGGGAAAGTCCCGTGGAATACTTCTTCGAATAAAGGCGTATCAGAAACAGGAAAACCATACGTTTTCCTATTTCTGACGCCGAATTTGGACGACTTTTTAGAATTGACGGAAATCCCACTCGCCGCGGTAGGGCCGGCTACGCAGTAGGTTGGCATACTCATTGTCGAACTCCTCCAGTTTCGGATTCCATTTCAAATCTTTCTGCAGTTCATATGCTATATTGATAGCATTGCAGACACTGCTGGTACGGTGACCGATTTCCACATCGCATATGGGCTTGCTCCGTTTTTTGATGGCATCTACAAAGTCCTGATAATGATTGTCACTATAGTATAAGCGTCGGTCCGACGGGGCAAATTTCAGATTAGCCAGAGTTTCGGGATTTGAACGAATGAACTCCCGGCTGACTTCTATCTTACCTTTCTCACCGATAAACTGTATAGCGTTGTGCACGCCCCATTCCACGTGATTGACTTTCACGCCGTTGGCGTAGATAAATGAAAGGCCACTATTGGCATTCGCTTGTTTGGGTGGGATAAACTGCACGGGACCCGAATTGTCCATGTCCAGCGCCCATTGGACAATATCAAACATATGCGCTCCCCAGTCGGTGATATACCCGCCCCCGAAATCGCGGTATCCACGCCACCAGGCCCATTTATCATCCTCAATTGGCGGGCTTAAGATTGGATTATACCCCCGGTAGGGCGATGGTCCCACCCACATGTCCCAATCTAGGTAATCTGGGGCCGGCATCGATGGCAAATCACATTGCTTGACAGGCTCACCCACCGAAACATTGACTTCTTTGATTGTTCCGATATAACCATTGCAGACTAGTTCGGCCGCCTGCCTGAAGTTATACGAAGAACGTTGCATACTTCCGGTCTGGAAGACGCGGTTGTATTTGCGTGTCGCGTCGACCATGGCCCTACCCTCGGCAATGGTCAGCGCGAGTGGCTTTTCACAATAGATATCTTTTCCAGCTTTGGCCGCATCCACAGCAATCTGCGCGTGCCAATGATCCGGCGTCGCGATGACTACGGCATCGATATCCTTACGCTGCAGAAGTTCACGATAATGATGGTATGAAGCCACCTGTGCCTGCGCTTTTCCCAGTTCACCGAGCTTCTTTGTGGTGCTGCCGATAAATGCCTGTAGTTTTTTGCGGTCGACATCACAAGCTGCCAGGGTATTGATTTCCTTACACTTATTTAACCCATTCATTAGGGTATAGGATTGCTTACCCACACCGATAAAGCCCAGGTTAATACGGTCACTGGGAGCCAGAAACCCATTGCCCCCCAAAACTGCCCTGGGGACTATGGTAAAAGCCAGCGAGGAGACAAGTCCTTTCGCGATAAATTCTCTTCTTTTCATCAGATGATCAATATTTTAGTTTGTTACATTTTTCCATAAATTAGTCTTTTACAGGTACCAAGGAGATTGTGGCAATCTCCGGTAGAGATTCTCCCTCTATTGCACTAGCGATAAGTGTCACCCGTGTACTGGGCTCACCGATCACCTGCTGAGACACCTCCACCCTGCCCAGTTCCACTTCTTTAAAACCATTACCCTCAGTGGCAAAAGCAAAAGGAAGCTGCTGTCCGAGTAGCTGTAGTGTCACCTTACCTTGTTTTCTGGTATCAGGCAAGTAGCTGATCAGAACGCGGTATTGTCCCGGCTTCTGGATCTTGATATCCCAGTAAACTCGGTCATCTGGATTTTTCCATTGTCCGATAGCATTTGGCCGGTTGGGATCATGCGTATGCGCGCCGATAATTTTAAGTCCCTTTCCCGCCTGTAGTTTAGCATTATTGGCATTCATGATGATGCGACCGTCGGCCTGGGTCTGCGTTAGGCTTTCTTCCACAAGTGGTTTTCCCTGGATTTCGACCACAATCACCTGAGGCCCCTTTTCAGTATCAAAAGCTTCCACAGGCAAGGTCGGCCTCCCGCCATTAAGCGTAACCTTCAGTTTGTTTTTGGGCTGAGCCAATACATAGGCGGCAGTTACCTTATTTTTGATCGGCAGTTCGATTTTTCCGCTGGCAGGACGGTCGAAGACATGTAAGTACAGTCTGCCCTGCTTCTGGGTACAATACCCCCAGTCCAGTGACTGAAAAGGACTTGCGCTCGTACCATAGATAGCCTCCTTATTGACTTGCATCCACTCGCCGATGCGCTCCAGTATCCGGACTGCGGGCTCAGGAATCGCTCCATCTCCATCCGGGCCTACATTTAATAGGAAGTTGCCCCCCTTGCTGACCGTTTCGACAAATAACTGCATGATTTTAGGAAAGCTTTTCCAATTTTGATCATGGGCACTATAGCCATAACTTTCATTCATGGTATGGCTGACTTCCCAGTACATACCTGGCAGACCAGTTGGTGGAATGTATTTTTCCGGTGTTCCGATATCGCCATTTTTGTTTTCCAGCCCTTCCCAAAAGCGATTGTTTATAATGATGTCGGGCTGCCACTTGATCAGGTCAGTCAAGATGCGTTTTGTGCCCCAGGACTCCCCATGGTATTTTTTGCTGCTAAAGTCAGGCCACAGGATATCCAAGTTACCGTAATTTTGTACCAGCTCTTTGATCTGTCCATAAAGATAGTCCTTATAACGATTATGGTCGGGCTGATGATTATCCATATTCGGATTGAGCTGGAAAGCTTCATAAGAATCTGGGTGCTGCCAGTCCAACAGGGAGTAATAGGCGCCTACTTTCAATCCCTCCTGACGAAAAGCCTGCATAATCTCCCGATACAGGTCTCTGCCTGCTGGCGAAAGGTTAGCCGTGCCGGTGACCTCGTTTTTCAGCGCATATGGTTGCTGACTATTGAACAGGCTGAAACCTTCATGATGCCGGGATGTCAGTACCATATATTTCATGCCAGCTTTTTTGGCCAGGCGGGCCCAGGCTTTTGGTTCGAAAGAACGCAATGTAAATTTGGGTTTCAGCACCGCAGCATATTGTTTGCTGGGTATTTTACCCCAAGTCTGTATCCATTCCGCATAATGTTGTGGATACTTTTTACCTTCGAAGCTGCCGCCAGCCGCGCTATAGAGCCCCCAGTGGATAAACAGCCCAAAACGAGCCTCTTTAAACCATGCCATACGTTTTTCCCGGCTTTCCTTCCAGCCCGGCACACCTTCATACGGCTCAGTTGCAGTCTGGGAAAATGCACCCTCGGTCACGCACAGCAGCATTCCCAGTACGGCAGCACATTTCCATCTTAAAAAGTTAATTTTCATTATTGTTTGGTTTATACATAAAAGTTCAGTTTAATCAGGCATCAATGTCCCGCAATCTCCTTTTGAAGCTGGTCATATAGCCTACGCGCTTCCCAGAGCGGCTTTCCCTTGACCATGCCCGGCCGTTTGTGGCCTGTGCTGGTCAGCCAGGCATCTTTCACGATGGTCTCACGTTTTAGCACCAAAGGATATTGCCTTTCCAGTTGGGGAAAACGCCTGCACTGCTCCTCCCAAGTGGGAGCCAAGGGCATGTCGGGCAGCAGATGCGCAACAATTGCCTTGGCCATCAGCCAATGCCCCTGTATGTCGGGGTGAACACCATCTGTAGCCAGTCTGAACGTGCTATCGATCTTTATTTGCTGCTCCAGATAATCTTTCATTGGAAAGTGCAAGTCAATGACCTCCCAACCCTCTTGGCTGGCATGGGCCAGCAGCCAGGACGCATAGCGGTCAAGCACAAGGTTATAGCCTCCAAGACGCAACTGCGGATCGTCATGTACCGGTGGGGTCATCCAGATGATACGCTTTACGCCAGTTTGCAGCAGACGCTGCTGTAGGCGTAGAATTCCGTCTTTATACGCTTCAAAACGCGCTTCGTCAAATGGTAGGTAAATCCCGTCATTCATCCCATAACAGACAAACACAACCTCGGGACTGATTTTGCTCAGCACATTATCCAACCGGTCGAAAAGACAGGGACGCGGAAATTTTCCATCAGCGTGGTTCGGTTCACTCAATCCCGACAACGTTTCACTGGGCAGTCCCAGATTGATAAACATAGGCTTGCTTGTCGGATGGGTAACCAGCATCAGACTCTCCAACATGGCGACATATTGGCCAGCATAGGTAATGCTATTGCCCAGGAAAAGCACCGGGCCAGCAGCGTTCCATATAGGAAGGGCCGGTTCGGCTTGTGCTCTGACAGCTGTACTGCTTACACCCAGGTAGCAGAGCAACGCGCAAAAAATTGCTTTTATTCGGTATATCATCAGCTTGGTCATTTTATCATCGGACTGACTGCGGCTTTCGCGAGCTTAATTCTTAACGAGTATCCCAAAGCACTGTTACGCAGTTTCTGTGGCAGGCGCAGATGCAGGCCATTCTCGTCCTGATTAAACTTCACATGACCAGCTCCCAAGATCTCAACTGTCTCAACTTGGGCCTTATTGCTGCTTAAGCTGCGTACGGTGACCCTTCCGTCAGCAGATGACCGCATTGCCAGCACATATACAAAGCCTTGTTTTTGCGTAAACCAAAAATCAGATGGTGTGAAGTCCGCGGTAAACCCTTCCCTTTCACGCTGTTCGGTATCCGTAATCTGTATGGAGGTCGGCCCCTCGTGCTGTATTGTCCACGGTACACTACCATAAATTGCTTCGCCGCTGGTCGTCAGCCATTCCCCTAATATACCAAGATTTTTCTTGACCTGCTCTGCGACCTGTCCTTTTTCATCGGGACCGATGTTGAGCATATAATTGCCTCCTTTGCTGCTGATTTCTAGTAACCAGTAACGCAATTCGTCCATCGACTTCCAATCATGGTCATACGATTTATATCCCCACGAGTGATTGAATGTCCCGATCGCCTCCCAAGGTTTACCGAAGTTTTCGTTGCCTGTCGGAATCCGATTGTCACCGGGTATGGCATAATCGCCCATACCATTACCGATGCGTTCGGAAACAATGACATCCGGATTGAGTTCATACACGGTTTTGTAAAAGCGAAGGCTTTGCCCGGCAGTCATCAACCCTGGCATATCAAACCAGATATATTTCAGTTTTTTAAAGCGCTGCATAATTTCGCGTACCTGCGGGATCGCTTTGTCATTGATATAGGCTGCAAACGAATTTGGACTGGGGTCCCAGCGGTTTGCACCAAAGCCGTCCGTTTTTTTGCGTAACAGATCGTTGTGCGCTTTGGTCACAGCATACTGCGCGTCGCTACCATCTCGCCAGTCTATATTGTGGGAATAATAGATACCGAAATCCAGCCCATGACGGAGACAGGCTTCATAAAGCTCCTGAATAACATCCCTTTTGAAGGGTGTAGCTTGCACGACATTGAAAGTACTCACTTTTGAATCGTACATGGCGAAACCGTCGTGATGTTTACTGGTCACCACCAAGTACTTCATCCCGGCATTCTTGGCCATTTTGACAATCTCATCCGCGTCGAAGTCCTGCGGATTAAATTGATCAGCAAGGTGAGCATAAGTGGCCCGAGGAACCTTTGCTACCAATTGGATCCACTCAGCAACACTAGGGCTTCCAAGTTCCTCGATCTTTTGCCCGTTCCAGATGCCTGCCGGAATGGCGTAAAGCCCCCAATGGATAAACATGCCGAACTTTTGTTGTCTGAAGTCAGCCAATGCCATCGCTTTTCTGGCATTCATTTGTTTCCACTGCTGCATCAGCCGCTGTTCGGATTCATTTACACGCTTATTCCAACGGAGCAGCGCTTCGAGGTAATAATAATCCGCGTACACCAGCGGAACGTCGATTTCACCTTTGTGGGGGATGCTGCCTACACTATGTTTAAGTATGAAATAGCCATTATCGCCTACTTTGCTGGAATAACGGTCAGACCCTAGCGACGCTAAGATTACCCCAGCGAGATCCAGGTAGGCCTTCTGCAGGTCTGGCTGCACATAATCAACCAGCTCAAGCAAGGCAGAGGCTGTCACAGCCGCCGCAGAAGCATCCCGGGGAATTGCGCTGAAATCGCTCTTTCGATAATCCCAATTGGGTTGATGCCCCGGCTGATCGACATCAAAATCCCAGAGTGGCACTTTATCGGCAGGCAAGCGCGGATGTCGGCGATAGAAGTCCGCCATCTTTAACGCAGCCTCCAGATAACGGAGATCTCTAGTTTCCCGGTACATGACGGTAAAGCCGTATAGACCCCAGGCCTGTCCGCGCGCCCATGCAGAGTTATCCGCGAAGCCCTGCGCCGTTTCGCGGCTTAGCACCTTGCCTGTTTCCGGGTCGTAGTTGACTACATGGTAGGAACTAAAATCGGGCCGGTACTGATTTTTTAAGGTTGTTTCGGCATGCCGTACCGCCACATCGCGGTACACCGGATCTCCCGACAGCTTGGACGCAAGAAATAGTAGCTCCAGGTTCATCATATTATCGATGATCACCGGAAAGGTATAGGTATGTTTACCGTCCCAGGATGCGAAGCTATTCCAGGATTTGATGGCGCCCACTTTCGGGTTGAACCGTGTCAGCAGGGACTTGGCACTCTGGATCAGGATAGCTTTGAATGTGGTATCTCCGGTGAGCCGGTAGGCATTGCCATAGCTACAGTTCATCACAAAACCAATATCATGGTGGTTGGTATTGAATTGATTGTCACGCAATGAATTGGTCCATTTCAATGCAGCATCCCGCCATTTGTCGTCCCCAGTGTATTCAAAAACATACCACAGGCATCCCGGCCAAAAACCTCCGGTCCAGTCACTGATCGCCGTGAAAGATGTCTTCCCATTGGGGTCGGCCGACCGTGGATAACGGCTTAGATCCTTATGATTATCGTAAAGCAGATTATATTGTTGCTCAGCTAAATGAAAGGCCTTTTTCACCATTTCGCTCGAATCTGGACGCGTGGTCGCAACGCCAAACGAGGCAGTGAACAAAAGCAGTAACAGCAAAGGTATTCGTCTCATATTGTTTTCGGTTTATCAGGGAAGAGCCAGAGCATGCTCCCTTCGGTGGCGGTGCTCTAGCTCGGTCAGTATCCTAAAGTTAATCAATCCATCCGGGATTTTGTGTCAGGTTGACGTTCATCTGAATTTCGGAGGTCGGAATAGGCCAGGTATTCAGAAAATCGCCTTTATAGCTATAATTGCTGGCATTTGTTCCCCAAATCTGTTTACGGCCGTTGCCCGGCTGAAACACCTTTTCTTTCCAGGTGCCCCAGCGCAGCTCATCAAAATAGTTGATTCCTTCGTTAGGGAATTCCACACGACGTTCATTCTGGATGCGGAGCCGTAGATCATCCTTTCCGCCTACAGCGGTTGCCGCATTTGAATTGAGGAGGGCCACACCCGCACGTTGACGCACCTCGTTCACCTTGGCGATTGCCTCGTTGAGCTTTCCATCTTCATTCAACGCTTCGGCCCACATCAGCAGCACATCCGCATAGCGGAAGATTGGAAAATCGATGGGGCCATAATTGCGGTCTACAATCTCGTTGACACCTTCAGCGACAAACTTGCGGTAGAAGTAGAAAAAGTTAATCTGAGTATCGCTTTGAATATCACCGTCGACCTGTGCCTGCCCACGGAATGGCCAGCGCATATATTGAAGGCTTTCGACGTTGGTAAAATTGTAGGCACCCCTAAATGTCGAATAGGGTGTCACGATGTTGGCCTGCAGGCGCGGGTCGCGGTTCTCATACGCTTTTTTGATGCGTTCTTCGTTGCCCTGTGGCAGGTATAGGCTCATTTTTGCTCCTCGGGCTGCTGCCGCAGCCTTTTCGGCTTCCGTCAGGTTGTTGCGCAGGAAAAACACCTCCCGCTCATTTTCACTCAAGGCGGAGTACCCGGGAATGACCTTATCCCACTCAAACCTAGAACCGTCTTTATTCTCATATAGATCGACCAGATGGGGTGAAGGCATGTAATAGTTCCAGCCACGGGAATAGACGGACGGCCAACCGCAGAACAGCTGCATATTGTTGCCATATCCCGACTCACTGCGGTGCTGGATAGAGAAAATCATCTCCGGACACTGTTCATTGGCTTCTTTAAACAGTGCTTTGTAATCTGCAAATAAAGTATGCCCTGCATCTTTCACTTTCTGAAAGTCTGCGGCGGCTTTCGCCCACTCCTTACGGTACAGATATACCTTGCCGCGTAGGGCATAAGCTGCAGCTTTGGTCGCATGACCATAGCTACCGTTACCTGCAGGATAGCGGTCCGGAAGATTAGGTTCGGCAATACAGTCCGCAAGATCTTTCAGAATCTGATCCCATACTTCGGCCTCGGAGCTGCGTCCTTTGACCGCTTCTACTGCCGTAAATGGCTCGAGATAGATGGGCACCCCTTTGTACAGCTGATTGAGCCTAAAATAGAAATATGCACGTAAAAACTTTGCTTCAGCGATATAACGGGCTTTTTTCTCAGGTGCGGAAGGTGATTTTAACGGTATATTTTTCAGGGCATCGTTGGCGCGTTGGATACCTTCATATTGGATTTGCCACACCTTGAGGAACATCGGATCCCCCGCGGTGATCGTTCCAGTAAGCAGGGGTTCATCAAAACGTCCCTGTCCTGTATAGGAAAACCGGTCAAACTGGTAAAGCTCATAAGGAGATATCAAGCCGCTATGCCCCATCAGCAGTCTGAAGGAATTGTAAATCCCGGCAACGCCCAGATCCGTCAGGTTGTCCGTCGTCCACATTGTCGCTGTAGATACCGACGAATAAGGTGAGGTATCGAGCAGATCTCTTTTACATCCGAATAAACTGATGATCAATGCAATGGTTATAATCTTTTTCATGTTCGTTAGAGTTAAAAAGTGAGGTTCAATCCCAGTGAATACTGACGCATGGTCGGATAGTTAGCCGTTGGCCCGATCTCGGGATCAAGTCCCGGAAACTTGGTCCAGGTCAGCAGGTTTTCGCCAGCTACATATAGGCGTAGTTTGGCAATTGAAAAACGGCTAGCCAAGCTTTCGGGAAGCGTATAGCCTATCTGTAGATTGCGCAGCTTCACGAAGGCTGCATTGTACAAATAGAAATCGCTCGTACGGCCATTTTGCGCATCCGTCACGCCTTTGAGGCGAGGATAATAACCATTTATCCGGTTGTTAGGATCGGCGGGATTGGCCGCATTGTAATAATAATGGTCATCTGCCACCAGCGCCGGCACCGACTTGCCCTGGGCGACGATGGAAGAATTGAGATACAGTTCATTCCAATAATACGATACTCCAGATGAGGCCGACCAGATCATGGACGCATCAAAATTCTTGTAACCCAAATTGACGCTCAGACCATAATTGAATGCTGGTACCGCCCGTTTGCCCATAAACTTCTGGTCATAGACATTTCCGTAGATGCCATCACCGTTGAGATCCGAATAGATCAAGTCTCCGTACCAGATTTTTGTGGGGTCTATCCCATCAGCAGGCTGGAAGGAATATCCCGCGGCCACCATGGCTTTCAGCCATTCCATATCCGCTTCGGTGCGGATCATGCCATCACGGGGGCCGCCCTCTTTATTGACAGTACCATCTGCGAGAAAGTGATTTCCCGACCCTCTGTATACATTGTATAGATAAAACTCGTTGATTTCGTGACCTTCAAGAATGCGCTGGTTACCTCCTGCAGATACCATACCGATATTGGATTGATAAACCCGGTTACCACCCGCATCAGTCACATAACCTTCCGACAGTGCGCCTTTGTATTTCTCTACCCGGTTGCTGTTGTAGGCAAAATTACCGGATACACTATACTTAAAGTCATTTACCCGGCCTTGGTAGCCGATAGTCAGCTCCAGTCCACGCTTGCTAACTTCAGCGATGTTCATCGTCGCGGCATTGGCCGTACCCACAATGGCGGGAATATTCGGCACATAAAGAATGCCGTCTGTCAAAGCACGGTAAATATCAAATTCGACATTCAGTTTACCCTGCAGGGCCGATGCGGTGAATCCCAGGTTTGTGGTTGCCGTCGTTTCCCAATGCAACATGTCGTTGCCCAGCTTGGTTTGTGCCAGCCCGCGTACGGCCTGATTATTAAAGGAATAATTGACGGCTCCATACGAAGGCAGGTGGTCATAATTGCCAGACGCATTATTTCCGGTTTTTCCCCAGGATGCCCGGATGCGGAGATCATCCAAAAATGATTTCAGCGGAGCCATAAAGGGCTCTTCCGAAATCCGCCATCCGGCCGAGAATGCCGGGAAGAACCCCCAGCGTTTGGCGGATCCAAAGCGGGACGAACCATCATAACGCATTACTGCTTCGGCCAGATACTTGTTGGCATAGGCATAGTTGAGCCTGCCGAAAAACGAACGTAATCCATAATCGGCCTCATCTCCAGTGATCGAACTCATCGACGTCGCCGAGTTAAAAGTGGTGAGATCCGGATGTACAAGGCCAAGCTTAGCAGCTCCGGTCGTATATTGATTGAAATATTGCTCATTATAGCCTAGGATCCCGCCTACGTCGTGTTGACCAAAGCTACCGTTGTAACGCAGCACATTATCGATAATGACGTTGTAGCTTTTGGTCAACCCGTACTGAGTGGTGATCTGCCCAGGAGATAGCGCTGCCGTACTTAGCTTGTTGGTCGCAAAATTCCATTTCTCATACGGCACCTGATGTGAATTGGTTTCGGTATAACTGTGGTTGTAATTGACCTTTGACTCAAACTCGAGGCCTTTCATCAGGCTGAGCTTGGCAAAGATGGTTGTATTGAAGCGGTTCACCTGATTTTTTCCAGCTACTCCATTGAGAGAAGCCAGGGCGTTATTGGCCGTTGCAGACTCCTCAGCGGCAGCCGGAAAGCCATACACCCCGTTATAATACGGATACACCCCGGGTACTGTCTGGGTAAGGTAAGCATAAGCCGTGCCTACATCGGCCACACTTAAATTCTGCATGTCACCGAAAGTTTGGGTACCCACGGTCAGGAATTTAGCGACCTTGGATTGCAGATTGACCCGCATGCGGATCTTATCCGCCCCGGTTTTTGGCATGGTGCCCGGATTGTTGAAATATCCCACCGAAAACAGATACTGCGTATTTTCCGTTCCTCCGTTGAGCGAGAGGTTGTGATTTTGCAGCAGCTTACGCTGACCAAAAAGTACATCTCCCCAATCCGTATTGGGATAAGCGACCTCGTTGGGGATACCAAACTCACTGAGAGCAGCCGGGTTTTTCTTTGCTTCCTCCCACTGGCCGATCGTCGCATCCGTATACACCGGAGCCTGGCCCAGGTTGACAAAACCCTCGTTCACCAGACGCATATGACGGGCATAGTCGGTAACAAATTCCGGCACATTATTGGGACGCAGCATGGATACCATACCCGTATAGGACACATTATTCTTTCCTTTTGCGCCCTTTTTTGTTGTGATGAGGATGACGCCATTGGAGCCCAACGAACCGTAGATTGCTGCCGTTGCGGCGTCTTTTAAGATCGATATCGATTCCACATCATTGGGGTTGACGGCATCCATGGATCCGACTATACCGTCGATCACCACCAGTGGAGAGGTATTATTCAACGTACCCCTACCACGGATCAGGATATTTGCGCCATCAGCGCCGGGTTTTCCGGTTGAGGCCTGCACGTTTACGCCTGCGGCCAGACCCGAAAGCGATGAGGACAACGTGGATGTGGAGCGGTTTTCCAGCGAGCTGCTGCTGACGGTGGATACAGCGCCTATCACATTAGCGCGCTTTTGGCTGCCATAGCCCACGACGACCACTTCATCCAGGCCACTGACTTCCTCTTGCAATACCACCTGCAGCTCGTCGTTACCGTTCACGGTTTTTTCTTGCCGTTGGTAGCCCACATTGGAGAAGACCAGCACCTGGCTGCCGGGAGGCAACTGTAAAGAAAAGCGGCCCTCCTGATCCGTATTTGTAGAGACGGTGGTTCCTTTCACACTAATTGTGGTTCCTGTGAGCGCTTCGCCCTTACTGTTGACGACACGCCCCCGTACCGTGCGCTGGATTACATCCGTAGCTGACGCCATGTTGCTTCTGCGTTTAGGTTTGAGGATAATGACCTCATCTTTTTTTACCCAGTCCAGATTGAGCGGTGCCGCAATGGCGTCCATAGCGTCCTCCAGCTTGGCATGCTGAATGTTTACCGATAACCTGGCCTGGGCCAATGCCTTGCCATTCAAAAAAAAGTTTAGCCCGCTCTGTTTTTGGATACTGCGCATCACCTGGTTTAGCGTGACATGCTTTGCGGTGAGGTTTATGGTCTGCGCATTTCCCTCTGCAAAGGCCTGCATAATAGTCAGCAAGGAAATGAGTATGATCAATTTCATAATCAGTATACTACGTAACGTTAAACTCCACGGATGTAGCCTAACAAATGAATAAAAAATCATATGTTTGTATGGTTTGTATGTTATTTATAAATGGTTATCAAAATTTTGCCTTTGGGCAACAAGGTAAATACATGCATCCATCCGAGACAGTGCCCCCCAGCACTGTCTTTTTTGTCCAACATGTATCCTGGCTTCGCTTAAGTCGGTGTCATCATTGGTTTTGTTTTCATGGTTATTTAGGATTTATAATTCATAGATCGTTCTAATTAAGGCTGGGTTGTGACCAGCAGTACACGCTTATCACCTGTCTTTTTGATTTCAAAATGCAACCCGGCTTCGGTTAATACGTCCAGCACATCCTGCAGCGGTTTGTCCCGGTTTATCCGGCCATAAAAGTGGGACTGCGGTAGTCCGTCACTGTATTTGACCTCCACATTGTACCAATGCCCGATCTGCTGAAGCGCCTCCGTCATCGGTGTCTCTTCAAAATAAAACAAGCCCTCTTTCCAGGCGATAAAAGGAGCAGGATCAATCTGCGCGATGCGAATTGTCCCCTGGCCTCCATTGCTCGACTGCTGCCCGGGCTGTAAGTATACCGCCTGGGTCGACTGTCCCTCATTAAATAATTTTACCTTTCCGCTGACCAATGTGGTTTTGATCAGTTTATTTGTGGGATAGGCATTGACATTAAAGGCGGTACCCAGTACCTGAATTTCTTGTCCTCGGCTGAGTACCTTAAATGGGCGGGCTGCATCTTTGGTCACTTCAAAAAACGCCTCTCCTTCCAGCAGTACCCTGCGTTCCTGCTGCGCAAACCTAACGGGATATTTTAGGGAAGAAGCTGCGTTGAGCCATACCTTAGTCCCGTCGGGCAACGTGATCTGGTACATGCCACCCATGGGTGTCCGCAACTCCAGCATGACCTTGCTGAGATCGCCGGCTGCCTGCTGCCCCATCCGTCCATCAGCTAACCGCTGACCATCTGCATACCGGATCTCATCCCCTATGATAATTCCCGTCTGCTGCTCATTGAGCTGTATCAGACTGCCATCTGCGAGACGTAGAGTTGCCCGGTTCCCCCCCGGCTGCACCTCACTGGCCGGTGGCCCCTGTAGATTGTTGCCCGTAGCTTGCAGCGGACGGCCATCTTGTTGCTGTCTCCAGATCAACAACGAGAAGAGCATCAGGAAAAGTGTGATTGCCGCCGCCCAGTAAGGCCATCTTAAGGGTAGCTTTATGTCAGGTTGGCTTTCTTGGTCAACAAGCTTCGTTTTAATATTTTCCAATGTTTTTTCGGGACGCCATTCCCCTACGGTTACCTTCGTATCGGGCTGCAACAGGCTTTCGGCGAGGGCCCGGTCCACCGCTTCATTGTCCTCTTCGGTCAATGCTTTCTGCAGCCAGGCAATTTCTTCAGCCGAGCAGCTCCCCTCTTTATACTTTTGCAGTAATTGGTTTATCTTAGATTTATTGGTATCCACCGCGTGTAAGTTTTAAGTAAATACACGCAGGATTCATTTAAGGTCTGCTCCGACAAAAATTTTTTTTTATTTGCCTGAAAGAAATAACAGGGCAAGTAGAAGCGCCGAAAAACTGCTGTCCTGGAAAGCGGCACTACGCATGAATTTGTTGGCTTTGACAATATGGTCCCTTACGGTCGCAACCGAAATGCCCAGCTCCTCAGCAATCTCCTGATAACTTTTTCCTTCGAGTTTAGAGAGCCGGAATATTTTTTGCCGCTGCTGTGGCAGCTTATCCAGCAGCTGTTCGACCCATGCCTGGGCCTCCTTTGATTCCAAGACGCGATCAATGGTATTTTCCCCTTCAGGTGCCGCTTGTGCCAGACGAACGGCAGACTCCATTTCCAGCTTGAGCCGTCTTTTAAAATTAAAGGTAATATTGCGTGAACACGTAAATAAGAAAGCCGCAAAAGACTGTTCGGGATCTATCCTCAGTCTATTCTCCCAGATGCGGACAAAGACATCTTGAAGCAGGTCTTCGGCTACCGTCTCATCTCGCATAAATTTGAGGATGTTCGCATATATGGTTGGACTATATCGGTGGTACAATAGATCAAAGGCCTGCATGTCCCCACAATGGAGCAGACGCAAGAGTTCTTTCTCAGGCAGGTTTTGATATGAGTCCATAATTGATTATTCTGCCATGAAGTTAGTGACTTCATAGCAATAATTCAAATCGAATTTTTCCAAAAAAAGATAGACTAGCTTTTTTTGGGGATAGCATCTCTTTATTTTGGGGTTATCATTTTCCATGGAGCAATGAGCGTGTGCCCTTCCAATTTCTTCGACGAAGGCAAGATTCCGTCAATTTTCGACACCATTGGGGTTTGCAAAAGCAGGAAAGTTTTATTATTTTGCAGTGGCAAATCCCCCCCCCATTGCTATCATTGTTTTACAAATCAACTATTCCAATACAACATGTCATTGATAAAAATCGGTATGGGCTGCATTCGGACAGCACAAACATTATTAACCTCATTAATTAAAAATACCTTATGTGCACTAGCGCTGTTACCTGTTTACCATAAGAGTGCTGCACAGTCTTCACTCATGCATCCAGAAGCACAGATCAGCTTTGTAAGGAAGGCAATCAGCCAGAAGTCTGAGCCCGTATACAGTGCTTATCAGCAGCTGATAAGGCTCGCCGATTCGCTGATGGCAAGCCCACAGCATGCTGTACCGGAATTTAATGTCCCGGGCTTTTACGATGACAGGGAAGCGCACCGCGCCATGGCCAAAAACCTGCAATCAGATGCTTTTTCCGCCTATACGACAGCATTAGCCTACACACTAAGTGGCAACAAAAAATACGCCTTAAAGGCGATTTATTTCCTAAATTCCTGGGCGAGCATCAACAAAAGCTATGCTCAGCTCGATGGACCATTAGTCATTTCTTATGCTGGGCCGGGGCTTATGATTGCTGCAGAATTGCTCAAGCACGACCGGTTGTGGCAAGAAAAAGACCGGATACAGTTTGAACATTGGACGACCGAAGTGTACCAGAAAGCCGCACACAGCTTACGTGAAAATCACAACAATACCGCAGATTGGGCGCGATATGCCAATCTGCTTTCCGCTTCTTTTTTGGATAACAAAGACGAACTCTCGTACCTCATCAAACTGATCAAACATGATCTACCAGAAAAAATTGCCTCCGATGGCCACCTGATCGAGGAAGTCAAACGTCAGGCAAAAGGCCTCTGGTATACTTATTTTTCCCTGGCCCCACTGACAGCCTCGATGTGGTGTATTTATCAGGCCACAGGAGAGAACTTGTTCATCAGCGCAGAGCAAGGAACTTCGATTCGACAGGCCATCAGCTATTTATTCTATTACAGTCAACATCCATCCGAATGGCCTTGGTACAACAATCCGGATGTAGCCAATCCGGGGACCGCCACTGGCTTTTGGCCACCTAACTTACTCGAAGCAATGCGAAATATCTATCCCGGCCAATCGTATGAAAATTATCTGTCGGCCTACCGTCCCATTATCTACAGCAAGCACCACTTTGCCTGGACCTTTCCTACGTTGATGCCAATACTCCTGGATTACCAGCAGAAGCTGATACCCTAAAACCATTACAAAAAATAGCGATCTGCATTTCCCAAGAAAGCAGATCGCTACGATGAATCAGCAAGCTCACAGTTGCATTATCCTTAATTTCCAGCAGGTCCAGCCCTACTGTGCTTTTCGATATTTCAGAAAAGGTACAGTCCAAGCGTTATTCCTTGCAATTCTTCATTTCCCCTTAAAAGGTGAAATACACAGCTCCTGCAATTCCAGCATGTGCTGTCCCACCAAGCGAAGGTTGCTCATCGGCTGCCGTGGGAAGAATAGACTGGTCATGGTGGTCAGTCCCCCGTCCCCAAAAAGTTCAACGGAGCTGACATCAACATATAAACTCAACGACAGCGTATCGCTGTCCGATATACGGCTGGCTACACTACGCTTGGGGAATTCGCTACTAAAATCGGTCAGTCCAGATTGTGTACGGTCGATATAATATTCATTTTTTTCTTTGGAGTAGCCCACGACAAGTTTATCTCCAAGACTGTTTGATAAAACAAGCTCAACGCTTTGCCTTTTGAGCTTATTGAGGTCCAGGCGAAATGCCTCGGGAAGCTGCTGCGGCACCGCCAGCTCCTTGGCTTCTTCCACTTTATACGTTTTTATGGGACCAAATGCTGCAGCGACCTCTGCTGCAGCGGCACTGCTGACATAATAGGTCTTTCCCACCTTTTCCAATGTTAAGCTACGCGGTATGGTCGATGCTGAACGCCAGCGCGTTGTTGGCACCACATTAGCATACTGCCAGTTGCTCATCCAGCCGATCATCAGATGGCGGCTTCCGAGATTGCTCCAGGTCACACCCGCATAATTATCAGGCCCCCAGTCCAGCCACTTCATCTCGTTGTCTGAAGGCACAAATTGATGACCGTCAAAGTCTCCGACAAAATACTGCGTTACTGATCCACCATTAGGTCCCCCCGGGTTGATGCTTACCAGCAAAACCCATTTGCTTTGCCCCTGATAGTGCATCGGGATCAAATCCGGGCATTCCCATACACCCCCATGCGCTCCCACATGTTTCCCAAACTCGCTCTCTTTTTTCCACTCCTTCAGATTTTTGGAGGAGTAGAACGTAATGCAATCTTTGGTTGCCAAGGTCATGATCCAGCTTTTTGAAGCCTCAAACCACATGACTTTGGGGTCCCGAAAATCCCAGATACCGGGATTCGGAAGCACCGGATTGCCTTTGTACTTGGTCCAGGTACGGCCTTGATCCAAGCTATAGGCCAGACTTTGGTTTTGATGCAAGCCCGTTTTTCGATCTTCTTCCTGATGATTATGGTGCGTAAATATCGCTACCATTGCATTCTTTCCGAAGCCGGCAGTATTGTGTTTATCGATGACAGCGCTTCCCGAGAAGATGGTGCCCAGACTATCCGGATAAAGCGCTATTTTTTGTTCCTCCCAATGGATTAGATCTTTGCTGATGGCATGGCCCCAGTGCATAGGGCCCCAGACAGGCTTTTCGGGGTTATGCTGGAAGAAGAGATGATAATTACCATTGAGATACACCATGCCATTGGGGTCATTCATCCAGCCTTGCTTGGGTGTAAAATGATATAGTGGCCGGTATTTCTCTTCGGGATCATCAGTCTTCTTTAGTACGGTCTGCGCTGATACTGCTCCAGCGATACCTGTCATCAGCAGGACGGCCGCAAAATTTTTCAGTTTATTCATCATTCATTCGGTTTATTACTATAAAGCTGCATTCCTGTCAGCAAAATAGCGATTTCATTTTTTATTCTTTTTTAATTTTACCGCATTTATGGCTGAGACACCCAATGGGGCATCCCTGTTATCCCATTGCGATAATGACTATTCCGCTGATCAATATCCTGGATTTTGCTTATACAGATATTTACTCAGCCGGATCTGAGCTTCCGGAATCGGCAGATACTCATTCCTGTCGGCAGTAAAATGCGCGTTAGCGTAATAAGAGCGCCGTGATTTCTCCGTGCCGTAGTACGTATTCATCGTCTGACTAGCAATTCCCCAACGCACCAGATCGAAAAATCGGCCGTTTTCCATAGCCAGTTCCAGACGGCGTTCCCAACGAACTGCCTGGCGTGCGTTCTCTTCGTTCCAGACGATATTTTCCCCATTTTTATAGGTATCTATCAGCATCCGATCTGCCGCATATCCCGTCATGGTTATACTATTTTTGGCACGGATACGCACCTGATTGATCAAGGGCAATGCTTCGGCAGGACGGTGCAGTTCTATCAGCGCTTCAGCTCGCATCAGCAGGACATCCGCTAGGCGCAGGACAATACGGTTTTTCGTATTGGCAAAGAACGGCGGCATGGGTACAAAACAATCACAGTCGGGGTCCACATTCTCTTTGAGCGAGGCATATACTGAGTATTCCGCTGGATTACGGTTCCAGCTTTGTTCATAGGTGCGTTTGCTATTGTATTTATAGGGTAAACCTGGGATGGCTACCGTATGGAAGAGCCTTGGATCATATTTTTCGGAGGTACTGAACGTAGCCAAGGTGTTGTAATTATCGAGCGGAAGTCCCTTTCCGGTCGTACGGAATGCATTGACTAGACTCTGACTCGGCTTGTTGAAGTCGCAGCAGCCTAAGCCCATAGGTACGGATAGCAAGTCCGAAAAGTTTACACGACCAAATTTTGTTCCGTCGTCCTTCGAAAACTGAATGGAAAAAAGAGCCTCTTTGCCGTTTTCATATTTTCCGGGCAAGAAGTTGAATGCAAAATCCGCTTCGAGCCCATAGCTGGAAGAGAGCACCACAGCCGTATGCTGCACTACTTTTTCGAGGTCGCCAGCGTCAACGTCCGTGACCGTATGCCGTTCTTCATTGTCCTGACGATAGGCCTTATATAAGTAGGTTTTCGCAAGATATGCTGCAGCAGCAATTTTATTGGCACGCCCGGCTTCCGGCTGCACTGCTGGGAGATGATCGACAGCGTACTGAAAGTCATCCACGATTTTCTGCCATAACGCATCATTGCTTAGCGCTCTGTTAGAGACCGTTTCGTAAGCATCTATCGGAACATTTTCGTCGACGTAAGGCACATATTTAAACAAAATTTTGAGCATGAAGTAAAAATGTCCCCGCAGGAACTTTGCCTCTGCCAGCTTTTCCTCCTTTCCGTTAAAATTGTCCATTTGCTGAATCGTCCTGATCGTGGTGTTGGCCCGAGATATCGCCACATACAGCTGAAACCACAGCTTATCTACCTCTGCAAGATTCGTTGTGATATTATTGGAGACTTCCAGAAAGTGAAAAGCCTGTATGTCCTGTGGTCCCGAACCTCCTTTATAGGCATCATCAGAACGCACGGTGCCATATGGCCATAGGCTGAAGGGGACATCATAGTGGTCGTTGCCCAGAGCCGCGTAGGTAGCGGTCAGCAATCTTTCAGGCTCTTTGACTTGGTCGGAGCTCAGTACAGCATTTGGTGTCTGATCCAGAAACTTGGTGCATCCGGACAGTAGGCCGGCAAGCATCACGGTAATTGCAATTTTATTGGTTATTTTTTTCATCTAATTATTTTTTTTATCCCTGATGAGCAGGCCATGGAAATAAAAATCGTCCTGTATGCCGATATGAAATCCATCGCTTTCAAGCGGGTATGTTTTAATGTTCCTTATCTCCACTATAAACCGATGTTTACGCCTGCGGTCCAGGTTGTCGGAATTGGATAGCCCCAGCCTACATTTTCAGGATCCACACCAGTAAAATTCTTCGATTTAACGGTCAACAGATTCTGTGCCGTCACATATATACGTAGACGATTCATCCGTAGTCGCGATACCGTAGCTGTCGGGAACGTGTAGCCCAGCGACAGGTTGCGTAACTTCATATAAGAGCCATTTTCAATAAAATAATTGGATAGCCTTCCTTCATCATTGTTGTTCGTCGTTTGTAGGGCAGGAATAGTAGCACTTGGGTTCTGTGGTGTCCAGGCATGGAGCAGGCGCACACCCTTATTGGAGTTGACATCGTCCACGCTCCAAAAATCGGTCTGTTTTTTCAGCCAGTTTTCAACGTCAATACCCTGTACGCCCTGAAAGTAAGCCGACAGATCGAAGTCCTTATATTTCAAGGCTATATTCAGGCTATAGGTAAAATCGGGATGCGGATTACCGATCCAGGTCCGGTCCATGTCGTTAATTTGGTTGTCCGCATCGTATATATTCACGTAGCGCAGTCTGCCGACTCCCTTTCCCGTCTGGTTGACATGGGCATCCACTTCCTGCTGATTTTGAAAGATGCCATCCGTTACATACCCATAAAACGAACCAAGCGGCCGGCCAATAATATTATCCCCCTGACGGCCACCATACGAATTTTCCACTGCCTCCGGCAAATGGGTCACCTTATTTTTGTATGTGGAAAAAACAGCGGTCACATCATAGTCCAGGCCGCCGGTCGTTTTACTGCGGTAGCCTGTTGTAATATCTAGTCCCTTGTTTTCCATGGACGCACCATTCGCCCAGCGGTAACCGCCCTCGCCCACAACAGCGATGTAAGCAGGATTGATCAGCATATCCTTTGTAGCTTTGACATACCAGTCTACTGATCCATAGAGGTGTTGGCCAAACAGTGTGAAGTCCAGTCCAATATTGGTCTGTGTGGTGGTTTCCCATTTCAGGTTGTTATTTTCGGTCTGGATTTTTCGGTAGCCCGAAGGTAGCGTCCCCGTACCAGCTCCGATGAGGTCATACGCCGTTCCGTCGACAATATTCCATGTCGGATCGGCGATACCATATTCAGGGACAAAGAGCGCATACGTGGCCAGATTACCAATACCCTGATTACCGGTTTGTCCCCAGCCTACACGTAGCTTCAGATCGGTCACATACGCCTTAGTGGCCGACATGAAGCGTTCGGACGAAACCCGCCAGCCCGCAGTGACAGCGGGAAATGTTGCAAAGCGGTTATTTTTTCCAAAACGAGAAGATCCATCATGCCGTATGGTAAAAGAAGCCAGATACCGGTCGTCAAATGAATAGTTGGCTTTACCAAAGTACGAAAGCAACGAAAAACCGGTGGACCCTCCTCCCACCGCTGCCGTCCCCGTGCTCACTCCCGGCCACATGTACTCTGGAGTTTCGATGACAAAAGCGCCATCTCCCGCGGTATAGGCGTTGAAATTGATGTCATTCTGGCGGTTCATTTCAATGCCGGCAAGCACATCAATGGTATGCCTATCCAGTTCTTTCCGATATGTCGCTGTATTAGACCATGTCCACTTCATGCCATGAGCCTGCTCCATATTGACACCGCTACGATTGCTGTTCATAAAGCCCGAGCGGTAAGAGACTTCCAGGTGACGTTTATAGAGATTGCTATAATCAAGGCCATAGCTTGTGCGCAGATGCAGATCCTTTACCAGCTGCAAGTCGGCATACACATTTCCAAACAAACGCCAGTAATTGTACTTATTGTTCCGATTATCATGTAGCAGACGCACGGGGTTGTGGCGATCATTCATACCTAGGGCGGGACCACCCCAGCCTAATCCATCCACGGTATGGACAGGTATGATCGGTAATGCTTTTAAGGATAGATCGAGTACGTCGCCGGGTACCTGTACCTCACCCGTGTTGTTCACGGTAAAGTTTTCGCCTACCACCAGCTTTCCATCAAACAGCTTGTAGTCAGCATTCATGCGGGCCGAAATACGCTGAAAGTTGGTGTAGCGCAAGGTGCCATTATTGTGTAAATAGCCCAAAGAGAAATACGAACTCGACTTGTCTGTCGCCGAACTCAATGTTGCATTGTACGACTGCAATAATCCCGGTTTGGAAACCTCGTCAAACCAGTCGGTGTCTGCGGCATACATCGTCTGCTCACGATCAATGTATTCGGGCACTACTACCGAGGTCAGCTGTGGCACACCGTTGGCATCATTTTGCCAGGCAAACTGATAACCGATGTTATTGCTGTTGGGATTGCCGCCGCTGTTGATTGTCGCCTGCCAGAGGGCACGGCCATACTCCTGTGCATTGAGCACCTGCATGCGCTTGTTAAAGTGCGTGCTGGTTACATAAGCATCCACGTTGAGCTTTGGGGGGCCAGATTTACCTTTCTTGGTGGTAATGACGATCACGCCGTTGGCTGCACGCGATCCATAAATGCTCGCCGAGGAAGCATCTTTGAGGACCTGAATGCTCTCGATGTCGTTGGAGTTCAGTTCATGCATACCGCCCTGCGTTGGCACGCCATCGATGACATACAGCGGATCCTGATTGCTGTTGATCGAGCTGATGCCACGCATGCGTACCGTAGCGGCACCGCTCGGACTGCCATCCGATGTGACCGTCATCCCAGCCACACGCCCCTGTAATGCCTTCATGGGGTTGTTTTCCGGTGCCTTCATCATCTCAGTTACGTTGACGACACTTACAGCACCAGTCAGATCCTTTTTACGTTCAGTCTGGTAGCCGGTGACGACGACTTCGTCAAGCCCTTTTTCACTGCTCTGCAGACGGATGTCGAAAAATTTTCTGTCGCCGAGGAGCATGGTTTGCGGGGCATAGCCTATGTAGCTGATTTCGAGCGTGCCCCCATTCCCCGCTGCTTGAAGCATAAATTCGCCCTTCTCATTCGTTTTTGTTGCCTGGCTGGTTCCTTTGACGATCACCGAGGCGCCCACAATGGGAGCTGCTGTTTCACTGTCCACAATCCGGCCCCGAATTTCGGTCTGCTGCGCAAAAGCAACAGCCGAAAAGAGTGCCACAGACGGGAGCAACATCAATTGCTGTCTTGTAAACATAATTGGTTTTTATAAATGGGTTATTAATTTAGATTAGCTATTTCTTGATTATTTGTGTTTTCCGCCGGTCAATGGCGCCTGCTGGGTTCGTTTTCCCCGAAAATTGGGTTGAGCCACTGAAAGCGGTGAATGTCGGCTTCACTATAAGCTGGACAGGCTCCGCTGCTCTGGGTAACAAAGCCGCTTAGCGTCGCCGCAAACTCGAGCACCTCCTCCAGCGTAATCCCGGCAGCCATCAGAAAGCGCTTGCTGAGAAAAGCGGCCAAAAATGAATCCCCACTCCCAATGGTATCCTCGACCTGCACTTTCAACGCCGGAAAATGGTAACTGATATTTGCCGCCTTGTGATGGTATACTGCTCCGGAAGCGCCGTAGGTGACGATGGCTTCCTGGATCGAAAAACGCTCAAGCAACAGATCGACCCGTTGCTGGTCCGTATGGTCGCTCATAGCACCGTTCCACTCTGAAATAATTTGCAGTTCCTCGGCATTCATTTTCACCAGATCAGCCTCAAGCAGCAGTTGATGCAACCGCTCCGGACCGAAATAGGGTGCACGCAGGTTGACATCCATCACGCGGAAAGCAGCTTTTTTCAACAGTAGCTGGAGGCTACCAAAGCTGACCTCGTCCCGGCAGGCCAGGCTGCCATACACCAGAAAGTCGGCCTCAGCCACTGCCGCCAGCTCCGCTTCACCTGCAACAATATGATCCCAGGCCACCGGATAAACGATATCATACTGCACGTTGCGATCAGCATCCAGCGACACCTCCACTGTTGAAGTCGGTAAATGCACATCTTGCTGAAAAAAAGCTGTCGGTATTCCCAGTTGCCGGCAGAGCGCCAGCAGCTCCACACCATTTTCATCCTGACCGATGCGCGTTAGCATCCGGGTACGTACCCCAAGCTTGTTGAGATGATAAGCTACGTTGAGCGGTGCTCCACCCAGTTTTTTACCTGTGGGAAGGTTATCCCAAAGTACCTCCCCGAAACAAATACCCTGAATTGATTTATTAAGATCTTTCATTGTCATCATTTTTTGTTTATGCCACAATTGGGCATGCTTATTTTACTAATGCAAGTTGATGGTCTGCCCCATATCCTCCAGCGAGCGCCCCTTGGTTTCCGGCATAAACCGCAGCACATAGATAAGCTGCAGCAGCATAAATACCGCAAAAACGAGAAAGGTGCCCCCTCCGCCCAGCAGTTCTGTCAGTGCCGGAAAGCAGAACGTAATAATGGCCGCCATTACCCAGTGCGTCAGGCTACCGAAGGTCTGCCCTTTGGCACGTACGTCATTGGGAAAAATTTCGGAAATAAACACCCAGATCACGGCTCCCTGAGAGAAAGCGAAAAAGGCGATAAAGCTCATCAGATATATGGTAATCGCAAATCCTGTTGTCTGTCCCGTATAGAACGCCTGTGACACCAAGGCCAACGAAGCGATCAGTCCCACTGAGCCGATCAGCATGAGTTTTCTGCGGCCTACTTTGTCGATAAAATTGATGGCTACTAGCGTGAAAATAAAATTGATCAGGCCAATGCCGACGGTAGAAAGCAAGGAGCCCTGTGCCCCCAGTCCCGCCATCTCAAACACGCGGGGTGCATAGTAAATGATTGCATTGATCCCAGAAAGCTGATTGAACAAAGCAAAACAAAAGGCCAATAAGATTGGTCTGGCATTTTGCCGGACGAATAATTTGCCCTCGCCATTCACCTTTTCGGCTGAGCTGCGGATTTTGGCAATTTCGGCCTCATAGCCATCCGAATTGATCTTCTGCATAATCGCCGTTGCTTCGGACAGCTTATTTTTATGCAATAGCAGCCATCGTGGGCTCTCGGGAATGCAAAAAATCAACACAAAGAACAACAAAGAAGGAAAGCATTGCACGCCTAGCATCCAGCGCCAGGACTCCTCTCCCGTCTGACCGATAAAGTAGTTGGATAAGTAAGCGATCAAGATCCCCAATACCACGTTGAACTGAAAGAGTCCGACTAGTTTTCCGCGCGAACCTGCGGGGGAGATTTCGGAAATATAAATCGGCGCCGTCACCGATGACACACCGACACCGATACCGCCCAAAAAGCGGAATAGAATGAATATGGTCCAGTCGTTGGCAAGTGCGCTTCCCAGCGCGGAGATAAAATAAAGTGCGGCCACGACAAATAGTGTGTTTTTGCGGCCAAGCTGATCCGAAGGCCAGGCACCGAGCGCTGCACCTGCGACGGTACCGATCAAAGCTATAGCCATGGTGAGTCCATGCTGAAACTCGCTCAGATGCCAATGCGCCTGCACTGCTTTTTCAGCACCCGAAATGACAGCTGTATCAAAGCCAAATAAGAATCCGCCCAGCGCCACCACAAATGACCAGGCTAAAACGGTGTTTTTGTTCATGTTTTCCCTATAATTGATTAATCCAAATTTAACATGACCTTCACGCTGACTTAAATTCGGACGGCGCAAAAACATCTATTTATGTAACATTTTTTAAAATAACACAAACGCCTAAAATTCAACTAATTACCAACAATACTACAATAACATATATCATTTTTTGAACAAATTATGTAGAAAATGATACATATTTTGACTTACGGCATTTAGTGTAAACACAACACTAAGTGAAAGCCGATTATCGAAAAAAAACGAAATAATGTATATTCGGTTACTCAAGGGGAAACGATCATGGGAAAATACAGCATCTATGGCTTACTGATTTTACTGCTATTGTGGGGCTGTCAGACAGACAGCCAAAAGCGCAAGCGGGTCATAGCCTTTTCACAGTGCATTGGAAATGATGCCTGGCGTCAGACGATGCTCGAAGAGATGAAGCGGGAACTGTCCTTTAATCCCGATATTGAATTCCGCTATCGGGATGCCCAAGGCAATAATGCGGTACAGATCGATCAGATTCGGGAGCTGGTCAAAGAGGACATCGATCTTCTCATCGTTTCACCCAATGAGGCGGAACCCTTAACGCCTATTGTCGATTCCGTATTCCAGCGAAATATACCGGTTATCGTGACCGACCGCAAGACTTCTTCGGGCCAGTACAACGCCTATGTCGGCGCCGACAACCTTGCCATCGGCAAACTCGCCGGCCAGTATGTTCAGGCGCTGTTGCAGGGCAAAGGACAGGTAGGCCTTGTGGCCGGCCTATCCGGTAGTTCAGCATCTATCGAACGCGAAAAAGGGTTTATGCAGGGGATAGATCCGGCCAACGATATACGGATCAGCGGTATCGTCCATGGCGGCTGGGAAAAGGACAAGGCCTATACCGCCATGCGACAGCATATCGATCAGTTCGCCAACAGCGACGTCATCTTCACCTTCAATGATCAGATGGCCATGGGTGTCCGAAAGGCCCTGGACGACGCCCAGATCAAAAAAGAGATCAAGATCATCGGTGTAGACGCATTGCCGGGTCCGGGAAATGGACTTGAGCAGATTATACAAGGCCGTATGTATGCTTCGATGCTTTATCCGACCGGCGGGACCGAAGCCATCCGTACTGCACTGGCCATCATCAAGCAGCAGCGTTATAAACGAGAGAACATTCTGGCGACTTCCGTGATCGACAAAACCAATGCAGAGTTGCTCGCGCTGCAGTCACAAAAGATCAGGCAGCAGCAGCTGGATATCGACAAAAGACAGGAATTTATCACCGAGCAGAATCGAATCTACCAAAACCAAAAGTCTGTGCTCAATATTCTGGTTGTAAGTCTCGTCCTGGCTGTCGTATTTGGAGGCATTTCCATCATTGTCATCAAGAGCAACTGGGAGAAAAACAAACATCTCGAAATGCAGAACAGCGAAATCCTATCCCAGCAAAAACAGATCGTCGAGATGAATAACCAGATTCAGCAGGCTGCAGAGATCAAAAACAACTTTTTTACCAATATCTCCCACGAGTTTAAAACACCCCTGACGCTGATTCTCGCGCCCATCGAAGAACTCGAATTGCGTAAGGACCTGCCCGAGGCTATACGTGACCAATTGTCGCGCGTCAAAAGAAGCGCAAAGAAATTGCAGCGGCTGGTCAGCGACCTGATCGACATTCACCGCATCAGCAAAGCAAAAATCAAGTTGCACGTATCTTCCGTTCCTGTCGACGCATTTATACAACAGGCGATCAACAGTTTTAAACCCCTGCTCAAGAAAAGTCGGATATCCATCAGCTACATCAATAAATCGGCGCTCAAAGAGGTCTGGATGGACGAATACCTGATGGAACAGGTTCTTTCCAATCTACTGTCCAATGCGATAAAACATACCGCGGTAAGTGGACGGATTGAAATCTCCGTGGAGGAAAACAGCTTTAAGGACTACTTTTACCTGCGCGTTCTCGACAACGGGCTGGGCATCGCACCGGGTGACATCGAACATGTCTTTGATCCATTCTATCAGGGCTCGGGTGTACGCAGCGGCTCGGGCATCGGCCTCGCTTATGCAAAACAGATTGTCGAGCTGCACCACGGCCAGATCACCGTCAGCAGCAAGCTCGGACATGGCTCCATCTTTACATTGCGGATGCCTACGGGCAACAGCCATTATCAGCCAGAAGAATTTGTGCGGCATGGACGGGATGAGAAAGCAATTCCCGCGCAGTCCGAGCTGGTGGATATGGAAATCAGGCCACTGACGCAGGACCGCTCCTTTCACTCCAGCAAGTCAAAGAGTATACTGGTCGTGGAGGACGATGACGAAATCCGGGATTACCTGCGAACAGTCCTTGAAAGCGATTATAACCTTTTTTTGGCTAGAGACGTCCAGCAGGCCAGCACCCTACTAAAATCGCAGTTTCCCGATCTCGTGCTCACCGACATCATGCTACCCGACGGCAGCGGACTGGATATTCTCAAAGACATCAAAACATTCTATCAGACCGCGCATATTCCCGTCATCCTGCTCAGCGCACTGGCCAATGAAGAGAGCCTTATAGAGGGCAGCTTGTTGCAGGCCGATGACTATATGACCAAGCCATTCAATGCAGCCTTGCTTCGCGTACGTATTGCCAATATCCTGCAATCGCGCCAGCAGCTCAAAGAAAAATACAGCAGCAATGTCGAACAGTTTGATCCGCCATCTACCGACCACATCAGCGACAATGACCGTCGGTTTCTCAACAATTTTTCGACTATTGTCGAATCCCGATTATCGGATCAGCGGCTCAGTGTAGACGATATCGCCGGGGAACTCAACCTTTCCCGCGTACAGCTTTACCGCAAGGTGAAACAACTCTTAGACTGCAGTATCAACGAATACATTGTCGAGCGGCGACTGACAAAGGCCAAAAACCTGATTGCGGATGGGCTCAACATCAGTGAAGTTTTTAGTGCTGTCGGTTTCTCTTCTGCTTCCTACTTTGCTTCGGCATTCAAAAAGCGATACGGGCAATCGCCAAGTGCATTCAAAAAAGAGTTGGACAAAAGGCAGTAAGCGAAAAGTATCAGCATACACCCACTTACGCCAACGAGGTGAATACGGCTTCGACCACGAGGATTATCAATACCAGTAAACCACATGCAATTAAATTCATATGGTTATGCGAACAACGATAGTGACTGGCGAAAGACCGCCTATTCCGATGATCTCAAAACAAAAAAACGGTTAAGCGTATTCCGCTTAACCGTTTCCTTCGCTACGATCTGCTGACTAGTATCCCGGGTTTTGTTTCAGTGTACCCTTGCTGTTATCAATGACCGCCTGCGGAATCGGCCACAGTTCATCTTTTCCCGTTTTGAATGTCCGATTTTCAGAAAAGAAGCGATCCGTTAATGAAGTATAAGTTACTTTACCGGTCTCTGGGTTTACCGTTCCCTTAGACAAGGCGCCGTTGACAGGACCGTTCATCACATCTTTGGCAATTCCCCAACGGATGATATCAAAGCGACGTCGGCCTTCTCCCGCCAATTCTACACGAAGTTCACGGCGCACCAGTTCACGCAATTTTCCCTGGCTGCCATACACAGCTTTATCCACTTTTGGCATTTTAGCACGCTGACGTACCAAATCTATATTTTCATAAACGGTATTGTCGATCTGTCCCAATTCGATTTTCGCTTCGGCATTTAATAGGAGTATTTCCGCATAACGCATTACGATAATGTTGGTTCCTACGTTCCAGATGTTAGCATAACTGCTTGGATTTTGGATATATTTTCTATAATTATAAGCTGTACTGGAAGCATTGTCGGGACCAGAAGGATAATCTTCCGATTTGGGATTCAACGGGTCAAAGTACTTACCATTATAACGGGCTCCGGGATACACAATGGTAGCAGCCAATCGTGGATCTCTATTTTCATATGGATTCGCTGGATTGTAGCTACCCGTTTCGGTGATGGTTTTACCATCCGCTGTCTCATATGTATCCACGAGGCTCTGTGTTGGCACAATAGAACTCCAGCCCCCCATGGAGTTGGGCAACATAATACCCAAGGAGGTATATCCCTGCACATTGACGAGATATTCAATATTCAATATTACTTCGCTATTATTTTCATTTGCTTCTTCAAAAAGACCGGCATAATCGTCAAATAGCTTGTAGGTACCCGAGGCAATAATTTGCTGCGTGGCATTGATGACCTCCTGATGTTTTTTCTGGAAGGCATAGCATCGTGCCAACAAACCGAGGGCAGCACCTTTGGACATACGTCCACCACCTTTGGCAAAAGGCAGATCAGCCGCCGCCTCTTTCAATTCCTTCTCAACAAATTCAAACACTTCTTGCTGTGTATTTGCCGGAACAAAAGCATCTTCCGTCGATAAGGTTTTGGTGATGATAGGAACGCCACCGAACAAGGTCGCCATATCCAGATATTTATATGCGCGGATCACACGCACTTCGGCGATCAACCGTTTTTTCTTGTCTGCGGATACAGGTGATTTATCAATGTTTTCCAGAATATAGTTTGCCCGGCGAATATGTTCGTATGAATATCGGGACTCCGCATTCCCCGAATTGGTAGGCGTTGCCGTACCATTGCCCAATGCCTGAAACCCTTCCCAAGGAAAGTCACTATTCGAGTTGTCAGAGGTACAGTCCATATAAAAAATCTGCGTACCTGTTTCCCAAGCCGTTCCCTCTTCTAATTTTCCGTCGCTCCCCCGGGTACCGCTATAAAGTCCCGTAACGGCAAAATCAGTCTCCGCTTCAGTTTTCCAAAAATTGTCCGCATTGTAAGCATCCAAAGGCTCCTGATCTAACTTCTGACACGAAAACAGCAGTGCCGCCACGCTCAATGCAATTGTTATATTTCTAAGTTTCATGATGGTTCAATTAAAAGTTTACGTTAAGGCCAAAGACGTTGGTTTTTACCTGTGGATAATAGTTACCTCTGGAATCTGCTGGTGCTTCTGGATCAAAGCCTTTCGCAAAGCCAGTAAAGGTCAGCAGATTCTGCCCACTGTAATAGATTTTGGCCCCTTTGATGCCGATACGGTCTGTAAATGACTTTGGTAAAGTATAGCCAAAGGTGATATTTTTGAGGCGCAGGTAACTCGCATCCTGAATCCAGAAGTCCGAAGGGTTGCTAGATGGGCTATTTTGTGCCCAGCTGGTCAGCGCCCTCGGCATCGATCCATTTGGATTGGTCTCCGCATTAAAGCGGTCTGCAAAGATGGTCGTCGGTTTGTCCGATCCGGAGATGCCGCCAATAGCTTCTCCCCAAAGATAACCTTTCACTTTAGCAGCCCCCTGGAAGAATAGACTTAGATCAAAATTCTTATAACTCATATTTGTGGTCAATCCAAAAATATATTTTGGATCAGGAGAGCCCAGATATACACGGTCGTTGCCATCAATCTTTTTGTCGCCATTTTGATCTTTATAAATAATGTCACCAGCACCAATATTTCCATTTACACCTTGTATGCCACTATTTTTGTATTCCTCATCTGAGCGGTATATCCCCGCCGATTCATAACCATAAAATGAACGGATTGGCCGGCCCTGCTCGTAGATATAAAACGTTCCATTGACCTGTGGCTCATCGCTCGCCCATTTTTTGATCTGGTTGTTGATATACGAGCCGTTGGCGGCGATGCTGTACCTAAAATCTCCGACACTATTTTGGTAGTTGACTTGTAGTTCAACCCCATTGTTTTGCACTTTACCTGCATTTTGAAAAGGAGCTGGAAGGCCATATAGATTCGAAACTGGAAGTTTCAACAATACACCATCGGTACGGCGGTCAAAATACTCAAATACAAAACCGAGGTTGTTTCTGAAATTTAAGTCCAGACCGATATTTGTACTTGTCGTCGCCTCCCATTTCAATAATGGATTCGCAGATTCGACAATAGCCCCTCCGGAACTGATCTCGCCACCGAAGGAATAGTTGTAGCCAGGAGAAATCGTAAACAGCCCAGGATAATAAGCATCAGAAGTCGGGTATGTATTATCCGAAGTCGACGCTAGCTGTTGATTGCCTAGCTTACCCCAGCCACCCCTAATCTTGAGCTCTGAAATAGCTTCAGACCAGGAAGACTCCTTAAAGAACTCTTCCTGCGATATCCGCCAGCCGGCCGAAAATGACGGGAAGGTACTCCAGCGGTTGGCACCTATGAATCGTGAGGTACCATCACGCCGCACATTCGCTTCTAACAAGTATTTGTCCGCAAATGCATAATTGATCCGACCGAAGAATGATCTTAAGATTAATTTTTTGGCGCCACCATCCACTTTCATACCGTCTTTGCTTCCCAAATTCAATTCTGAGAAATCATTATTCAGAAAGCCTTGAGCATAGGCGCTGGAATAGTCTACTCGGAATGTTTCATCCATAAAACCACCGAGGAAATTAAATTGGTGATCTCCTATTTTCTTGTCGTAAGTCAGTAGCGTCTGGAAAGTTAAACGCTCAGACTGAAAATTGTACACCGTTAAGTTATTTACCCCTTGTTTAGGTCCTATGTCCCCATTTGGTGCATAGTACTGGATATCTTTGACAAACTTCGAAGACATGTTGTCGATGGGCTGAAAACCGACCACCTGTTTGATTTTAAGTCCTTCCAGGATCTTAAACTCTCCGGCGAAGTTGACCTGCGTATGCTTGTAGATCATATTATCCTTAGCTTCGAGATCCATCCACGCGATGGGATTGCCATCACTTCCACGTCCATAAACACCATTACTGTACTTATACGGTATAAAAGCCGGGATCCGGTTGACCTGTCTGAAGATCTGCGCCATATCGCCGGTGTACGGGTTGACGGGCTCGGTAATCCGCTGATAATTATAAGCCAAGCCGAGATCAAAGCGTAATCTTTCGGATATTTTAGCACCAACATTGGTACGCAGGTTGTAACGGTCTGAACCTGCCACCTTGATTACTCCCTTCTGGCCGAGGTATCCACCTGAAGCCATATATTGCACATCTTCGGTGCCTCCACTCACCTGTAAGTTGTGCGATTGCTGGAAGCCAGAACCTTTGTACAATAGCCCTAACCAATCTGTATTGGGATGGCCATCAGGATCCGAACCATTTTTAAAGAGTTCGAGATCCTGCTCGGAAAAACGAAGGCTTTTTCCTTCGTTTTTGAGTGCTTCGTTTAAGATCACTGCATGATCGTAGGAATTCATGTATTCAGGCAGACGCGTAGGATCTTGGATCCCTGCATATCCGGTATAATTGAGCTGGGGCTTACCACTCCCCCCCTTTTTTGTAGTAATCAAGATAACGCCATTGGCCGCTTTGGATCCATAGATAGCAGCACTTGGGCCGTCTTTCAAGACCGATACGCTCTCAATATCATTGGGATTGATATTATTCATCGAACTTTCGATACCGTCAACGATGACCAAGGGATTCGCATTGTTGATGGTACCCAGACCACGGATGCGAATGGTACCATTGTCTTTACCCGGCTGGCCAGAGTTTTGCGTAATCGTCACGCCGGAAAATTTTCCCTGTATAGCCGAAGACACATTGGTCACTGGACGATCCTGCAAATCTTTTGAGGTAATGGCCTGCACCGCTCCCGTTAGATTCACCTTTTTCTGTTTGGCAAAACCCACCACAACCACCTCTTCCAAGGCCGAATTGTCGCTCTCCAATTGGATAGACAAGCTGTTTCCGGTCACCGCTATTTCGCGGGATTTATAACCTAAGCTACTAATAACTAAGACGTCCCCGGACTTGGCTTTGATTGAGAATCCACCATTCGCATCGGTTGATGTCGACAGCGAAGTCCCTTTTACCGACACCGTGGCGCCCACTACCGGCCCATCTTTGGCAGTCACTTTTCCCACGACGGGATTTTGCTGGACCATAGTCGCTGTAGACTTCCATACAGCAGGCGCTTCTGCTGCCATAGCGCATTGCGCAGAAGTCACAAGAAGAGCAACAGCAAGCAGGCTTACTTTTTGGTTACTTGTAAATTTTGAAATCATAATTAAATAGTTAGTTATTATTGCGTCAGTCGTTCAGTTTAAGATTGACTAGTTCAGGCCGTTAAAATACTTGGATATTGACGGGCAAAAAAACGACGGATCAACGAAATCGATTGCGTCAATCGCGCAATCGATTGTTTATTGATAACAAAAGACGCTTATGTCACTTTTCACGAAAGCGAGGTAGCTCGCGATCTATACGGTATGTAGCAGCCTTAATCACGGAGGGTTAGGAAAGACCGCCGAAGACAATAAAAAAGCCGCTGATAGGAGCAGCGGCTTTTTTGGTTTTAATATACAGGAGTATCAGTTCCCCCAATTTTTATTGGCCTTGTCACCCATGACAAACTCCAGCGTGCCACCATTGAGGATGTCGTTATGATCCAGCTGAGGCTTGTCCAGCACCTTGCCATTAAGCGTGGCGGACTGTATGTATTTATTTTTTGCCGAAGCATTCCTGGCGCTGATCACAAAGGATTTACCGTTGGGCAGGCTGATGCGTGTCTTCCGGAAAAAGGGCGAACCGATGCTGTAGGAAGCCAGACCGGGGGTGACGGGGTAAAAGCCCATCTGCGAGAAAACGACAAAAGCCGACATGCCGCCGCCGTCCTCGTCACCGGGTACCCCCATCAGGTCGTTTCTGAACCACTCGCCGATCAGCTTATGAATGCGCTTTTGCGTCATCCAGGGCTGGCCAGCATAATTATACAGATAAGGAATATGCAGTGCAGGTTCATTGGCCATCGAAAACTGGCCGACGTTGCCCGTATGGTCCGGGAGCTGCGCATAAAAATCAAATTTAGAACGGCCTAGCGGCTGCTGGAACATGTCGTCCAGGTACTGTACAAACAGCTGATTGCCCCCCATCAACTTTATCAGGTCCGGGATGTTGTGCTGTACATCCCAGCGGTATATCCAGGCATTATTCTCGCCGTAATATTCACGGGCACCCTGACCACCTGAAAATACGTAGTCAAAAGGCATGATAAAATTGCCTTTTTCATCTTTGGGATGGAAAAATTTAGTCTGCTCGTTAAAGAGATTCCTATAGTTGAAGGACTGCTTCATGAAGAGCTCATAATCGTCTTTTATGCCCAGTTCATTGGCCAGCTGTGCCAGGCACCATAAGTCGTAGGAAGTGCCGAGTGTGACTGCCACCGGCTGCCGGCGTTCAAAGCCATGCACCTCCGGATAGATTTCCTTTTCACCCGGATGCAACGCGGGGATATAGCCCTTTTCTTTAAAAAACTGGTCCATTTTTCCGGCCGGCTTATCCGACCAAGGCGCCAGGGTTTTCTCAGTGATCGCTCCCTTTGCGGCCAGATAAGCTTTTTGCACATCGAAACCACGGATGCCCTTGCGGTAGGCATCCAATAAGGTCGCCACTCCGTGATTGGAGTTCATCCGGCGGCTGTCGCCCGTGATCTCCGGGAACGTCGGCAGCCAAGGTCTGTCCATCTGTTCGGACATCCGCACAAAGGAATGCAGGATGTTCGATTCGGCTTCCGGATCCAATAGGACACGCAGTGGATGATGGGCGCGGTAAGAATCCCAGATCCAGTCGTCCGTAAAGAATGGCCGGCCTCCGTCCTGATGGATCTTGCCATCAAAAGCACTGAAATACCGGCCATCCTCCGAGATGTTGACCGGCCGCTCGTAAGTCCGGTACAGAGAGGTATAAAACACCTGTTTGTCCGATTCACTTTCGCCTTCGACGGCAATTTTACCCAGTGCACGGTTCCATTCCTGACGTCCGTTGTGCGCCACTTTGTCCAAATCGAAATCGGCAATTTCCCGCTCGAGGTTCGCTTTGGCCTGCGCCGCATCGATAAACGATATACCATATTTCATCCTGAGCGAGGTGTTCGGCCCGTCAAATTGCAGCAGGAGACAGGCATTGCGCCCCTTCGCTTCGGTAGCAGGCTGTAGTTTCCCCTCCTGCAGACGCTTCACCGCGATTGCCTTATCTTCGGGTACCGCATACATATAGACGCGCGTGCCGTTGCCGATGTCCTGTGCCCCCGAGAGGCCCCGGCCATCCCATTGCAGTTCGCCACTGCGGGAGTTGAACTGTAAGTATTTGGTGCCCTTGCCTGCAAACGTAAACACATATATTGCGGACTGATGTGCTACCGCATAGTCGACCTGGATATCTTCCTGATCCAATAACACCGAGTAGCGATATGGTGTAATTTGCTCCTGATCGTAGCTGTACCGCTGCACCGGGTTCAGCTGAGCAGGTAGCTGCTGCATCGGGCTGAGGTTGAACGCCGACGACCCACGGTGACTTGTGACGACCAACGGCAGGCCATTGAGGCGGTCTGAAGTAAAGTCACCGCGCTCGGGGTAGACGCGCAGCATGCTGTTGGGCAGGTGCACCGTCGGATAAGTCGGCACCAGCAGATGACTGATATTTCCCATATACGGATTGACGTAGTCGACATAGTCTTTGGTCACCTTCGATTGAGAAAAACCTTTTAGCAAAGCAATTAAAAGAAAAGCGCAACAGCAGAATCCACGCCGCCATGTCTGCGTTCCTGATTTGATATTGTTTTTTGGCATGATCATGAATTTAGTAATCAATGGTATTTGACAAAACCGTAGTTTCGTCTCTAAGTTAGCGTTTTTACACAAAAAACACGGCAGATTCGCGTTGAACTTATAGACCGGATTAAAAAACTTGGGATCGGGCCAGCGACCCTCGCAAACCTGTTGGCAGTGGTGGTACAAATAAGTAAGGGGTCCGACTCCGCCGGGCCCCTTATTGCAATTCTAGGCAGTTAAAGCAGCCTAGTTATTTTTTCTCCCATCCCGGATTCTGTTTCAGGTTGGGGTTTTTGACAATCGCTGTCGCCGGTATGGGATAGAGGTACTGTTTATTGTTATTGTCCCAGGACCTCGGCACGGCCTTGTACCATTCCAGGTGGTTATCTGCGGTCATTGTCTGGAAGTTTTTGTCACTACCGCCGATCGCAACTTTCGCTACACCCTTGGGTGCCGAAACATCTTCAGGCTTTTTCTTTCCGTCATAAAATATCACGTCAGGTGTACCGTCACGGTCCAGGTCCATAAGCTGCTCCAGGGCAGGAACATAGATTCCCGTCCACGGCATCGTCGCCATCAATGGTCCCAATTTCCAGCGTTTCAGATCGTTGAAACGGAAACCTTCCAGTGCCAGTTCGACCTGTCTTTCCCGACGTATTTCCAACAGTACCGGATCATTGATATCCGGGAAGAAGGTATTTTTGAGGTAGCTATCCACCTTTGTCGGCAAGGTATTGATCCCTGCGGTAATACCAGCGCGTGCACGCAATGCGCCGATGGTATTAGCCCAGTCAGTTGCGTTAAATTGCCCTAATTCCCGGCTTGCCTCCGCATAGTTGAGCAGAATTTCGGCATAGCGCATCAGTGGCACCGCATTGATATTATAGGCTCCATTATCATAGTAAGGATCATCCAGTGTATATTTAATAGGCTGGTATCCCGTGTATGTATAACTTGCGAAGTTGGGTGGCGCTGCCGCACCGCCACGCTTATAGCCTGGTGTACGGATCAACTGCGCAAGGCGATAGTCGCGATTCTGGCACTCCTCATAAAATTCTTCGGTCATGTAGTTTGGCCGATCCGTGTACGGCGTCCCGTCCAGATTAAGAATGCTATTGATAAAGGGGCGTACCAGGCTTAGTCTTGGTCCGTAGGTTGCCGATGTCCACCACCAGTTGGCGTCGTTCATCAAGGCCTGCTCCTTGCTGAAGGCGAGACCAAACATCACTTCCTGCTTGACGAGCTGATTGCTGGTAAACAGCTGGCGCTGCGACAGCTTTGGATCACTGCCTATATTCAGCCTATAAGGCCCTTGCTGCATCAGGATCTTGCCTGCGTCGACTGCCATTCTAAAAAACTCATCAGGTTTTGTGGCCAGGTTGAGGTTGTGATACTTTCTAAATGTCCCCTCAAAAAGAGCCACCCGTGTCTTGAGTCCCAACGCTGTCCATTTATTGACCAAGGTACCATCGCCACCATCATCTGTAATATTCGCGTAAGCAAAATCCAGGTCTTCCATGATATGCTTCATGACCACTTCACGGGAATCCTGCGGTGCCATGAGAATATCTGTTTCATCCACCGCTAACGGGTGGTCCACCCAAGGCACATCCCCAAAACGCACCACTTTATCGTAATAAAACCAGGCCCTGAAAAAGCGGGCGATACCGATGTAGTTATTTTTGACCGCATCACTCAGGTTGGGACTCGTGCATTTGACGATCATCTGGTTGATATTGCGTAGGGCGGCAAAATCCCAGCCAGAACTGACCTCCGGGGAATAAGCGCCCTGCACCATAAAGTCATTCAGGCTATTGACAGCCGAATAGTCGGCCATCGCATCCCCCTTAAAGGCGTCGCTCCTGGAGGTAATATTACGGTAGAAGGAGTTGCTGTAGTTGCGTAGCCCATTTTCCGTACCGAAGATATCCTCTTCCGTTGCCGAAGCTTTTGGCAGCTCATTCAGTTCACAAGAACTCAATAAAAGTGCTATGATAGGTATAAAAAAGATTCTTTTCATTTCTCACTATTGTTATAATCCGATGGATAAGTTAAAACTGATGCTCTTCATGACAGGATAGTTAAATCCGTCGCCACTGTTGCCGCTTGTTGCATCCAGGCGCATGGTACTGTTTACGTCCGGGTCCGATTTGGCCAGGTTTCCGACATCCAGATCTCTGGTGCGTTTATACAAAGGCGACCAGGTCCAAAGATTTTCGCCCGATATGCCCGCACGCAAGCTACTGATCTTGAGTTTGGATGTAACCGCTGCCGGGAAGTTATATCCGATCTGGATATTTTTCATGCGGATATAGGCAATATTCTGCAGATAGCGGGTTTGCGGAGTCGTCTTGAGGGACTCGTTGTAACCTGCATACCGGGGCAGGTATGCGTTTGGATTATCCTCAGTCCAATAATTGTTGAGGTGCCACTCCGGCAGATTATTGTATGGCCGGTTATACTGTCCCCAAAAGATAGATTCGTTGCTCGGGTACCAATGCTGTCGGCCCACACCCTGAAAGAATGTCGAGAAATAGATATTCTTCCAGTCCATATTGATATTGAAGCCATAGATATACCGCGGTTCGTAATTCCCGATAATGGTCTTGTCACCATGGTCATAGATGGTGTTGCTTCCATAGTCGATGACACCGTCACCGTTGAGATCAGCAAAGCGTACATCTCCGGGATATATTTTGCCGGAGCTGGAAGACTTGATCACGTTTTGTGCCGGTGCCCCGTCGATTTCAGCCTGGTTTTGGAACAAGCCCTGCGTTACATAACCCCAGATCTCACCCAAGCGCTGGCCTTCATAATAGCGATCTTGCTGATAGCGGTCATTTTGCAACAGTCCGGCCTTGTTTTCATAGCGGTCTATCGTCGATCGGTAATCGGCCAATGTAGCTTTCACGGACCAGTTGAATGGGGAGCTGTTCAGATCAAACCTGTCTTTATAGGCAATGCTCAACTCAAATCCTTTGGTTGTCATGTCTGCATAGTTACCCTTTGGGGAGGCGGCTCCAAAAATATCCGGCAGCTCCACACTGAGTGTATACATGTTCAAGGTCTTGCGCTGATAGATATCACCTGTAAAGGTCAATTTACCGTTTAAAGATGAAAAGTCGACCCCAAAATTGGCTGTCCTGGCCGTTTCCCAGGTCAGATTATTCGGAATTACCTTGGGCACAGAAGTATAGGAAGGCTTCTGTCCGTTGAGGAGGCGATCCATGATACGTATATCGTACAAATCCATAAACGAATACGGATCCACCACACCGTTACCCAGAGAGCCATAGGAAGCACGGAATTTAAGGTCTGAAATAATGCGCTTATCCACGTTAAAAAATGGTTCCTCAGAGACCCTCCATCCGGCGGAAGCAGAAGGGAAAAACGCCCATTGCTGATCTACCGGAAAACGGGATGAGCCATCGTACCGACCGTTGAATTCAAAGAGATAGCGGTCTTTAAAAATATAATTGGCCCGCACAAAGATTCCGGCCGTACGGTATTTGTTATACTCGGCCGTCGCCGTCGTATTCTGTCCTAGTGCCAGGTTGATGTTGTCCACATCCTCCGTCAGCAGGCCTATTTTGTTGATGTACGTCCCGCTGATGCTACGCTGTTCATAGTTGTATCCCAGCAAACCCTTGAAGTAGTGGTCACCCACTGTCTTTTCGTATTCGCCATAGATATTTCCAAACAGGTATTTCCACTTCTGGTCAACCTGATAGATATTGTTGTTGAGATCCGTTTCCAGTTTCAGCGTTTTGCCTTCCTGCGTACTATAGGGTACAGGCACCCGTACGCGCACGGAGTTCAGATCGCGGTTTCTGAACGTCAGGTCCCCCTTGATGCGCAGGGTATTGTTCAGAAACTTAGTTTCAAAGGAGGTGGTATTGCGAAGATCGCGGTTTTCCGTCTCTACCCGGTTTTTACCATAGATAAAATCACCTACCGTATAGGCGGCAGAAAAGCTGAGCGAACCATCGGGATTGAAGATAGGCGAAGATGGGTGTCCCTCGTCCGCAATGTTCCGCCAAATGTTACCGCCTTCGCCTGCGGTAACCGGATCGCGATATTTCGAATAGTTGTAATCAATGTTGTTGCTGATGCGCAGCCATTCGTTGACCTGCACACCGGCCTTTGCACGTGTATTGTAAATCTTATATTTGTCCGTGTTATAGCGGTACAGCCCCTTGTAATCATAGGCACGGCCAGAAATGTAGTAATCAAACTTTTCTGAATTTCCATTCACGGAGAGGTTGTGGTCCTGTACAAAGGTATGGTCTTTGATCAGCGCCCCGTAGTAGTCTTCATTTCCATAATATACATAATTCCCCTTGTCATCTACGGTTACTTCTTCTGTGATGCCCTGCTCTTTGCGTCTTTTGAACTCATTGAGCCAATCCATCGTAAAGATCTGCGTCTTGTTTAGCTTGCTTGGGATCGACGAGTAGTTATTCCAGGCATTGTATGCCTCAAAGAAATGTGACGCATATTCATAACCATCCGTAACAAACTTGGGTAAGGTAATGGGCTTCTGAAACGAGCCATTTCCCGAATAGTTAATGGATGTTTTGCCTGCTTTGGCTCGTTTGGTCGTGATGAGCACCACGCCAAAGGTTCCGCGCGAACCGTAGATAGCCGATGCAGCAGCATCTTTGAGTGTGGTCACGGTTTCGATATCATTGGGATTGATCGAAGCCGGATCGCCCTCTACACCATCGATCAATACGAGCGCACTTCCACCCTGCCCGATTGAAGTAGTACCACGGATGTTGAAGCTCGGCGCCCGATTGGGTTTACCATCGGCCGGAGTGATGTTTAAGTTGGGGATCACGCCCTGCAGCATTTGGCTGGCGTTGCCCAGCACACGTCCTTCGAATACTTCCGACCCGACCTGGTCCACGGCTCCTGTCAAGTTCACTTTCTTTTGCGTACCATAACCCACCACCACCACTTCCTCCAGCTCGGTATCCTTGGACTCCATCACAATATCGAGCTGATTGCCTGAGACGGTGACAATCTTTTCGCTATAACCGACCAGCGTCAGCTTCAGCTTCTGTCCGGCATTGGCCGGTAAGCTAAACTGCCCGGACGCATCAGTCGATGTTGTTTTTCCTGTCGAAAGGTTTGTGATGGTAACCCCGGGCATGGCTGCTCCGTTGTTGTCTTTGACCACCCCTTCCACGGTAGACTGAGCTGCAATAGTTTGCGTCTCTTTAGTCAATTTGACATGATTACGCTCTACATTCGCCCATGTAGGGTAAGAGAGACCCAATGCCATACTGATTAGTAGTGTTTTCTGCATTTTTAGTCTGGTTTAGAATTTAGCATCAAAGATGATGCTTTCCTTTGGTTCATAATTTACCGTAATGTTAAGAAATATTTAATTAATAACCATACGAAACCAAAAGAAACCCTAACCAGCAACGTGTACTTAACCCTAATTTAATCTTCGGGAAGCAAAATTTTAAAAAACACGGTCATTATTATAGGCAGACCACACTGGGATTTGGGCCTTTCTTCAGCAGCGTACCGAACCCTATTAGATCCGGTTTTCGTTGAGCATCCGCACAAGATCTTCGGCGCCCCCATCGAACTTTTGACCATTGACGAAAAAGGTCGGCGTCCCATTCACCCCGCTCATCATACCGCTTTCAAAATCGGCATCGATCTTTTCCTCGATTCCCTCGTCCTCCAGGTCGGACCTGAATTTTTCCATATCCACCCCCAGCTGCTCAGCGAGGTCGGACAGGAGACGGGTGCTCAGCGCATCCTGATGTTCATATATCCTATCGTGCATTTCCCAAAATTTCCCCTGCCTGCTGGCCGCTTCGGCCGCACGCGCCGCAGGACGGGCATATGGATGCATTTCTGAGAGTGGAAAATTACGGAATACAAAACGGATCTGCTCCCCCAGCTCAGCCATCATCGGCTTCAAAACACCATGCGCAGCAGCACAATGCGGGCATTGGTAATCCCCATATTCGACAATCGTGAGATCAGCTTGTTGATTTCCCTGCGAATGGTCAGCATTGCTGACCTTTGGTCTGAGTGCCATAATTAATTTGATTTAAGGTTTTCTAACGCTTCTATAATACCATCGGCACCGGGATTTACCGCGGTCGGTGACAAGTAACTCCATTGGATCACCCCTTCCTTGTCGATCACAAACAGGGCCCGTTTGCATTCCCCTTCTTCCTCGTCATAGACACCGTATTTTTTGGCTACCGCGCCCTTTTCCTCAAAATCGGCCAGCAATGGAAAATGCAGATTGCGGGACTGTGCAAAGGCCAGGTGGCACCATTTGCTGTCTACAGAAATACCCAGAATTTCAGCATCATATTTCTTAAAATATTTGAGCATTTCATTATATAAGGCCATCTGATCGCTACAGACCGGACTCCAGTCGGCAGGATAAAAGGCAAGGACAACATTCTTTCCCTTAAACTCAGACAGTTTGATTTTCTGATCGGGGGTCGCGTACAAGGTAAAATCCGGCGCCACATCGTTTTTTTGTAACATACTAAGGTATTTAAAGTTCAACCATTCTCCGGAGCTACAGGTGATCCTACTGATCTCCATTGGCCCCGGTCCATAAACCAAAGTCTTGTCGAGTAAAAATTGTTTTATTTACTTGACGATCGTTTCAATACCTTGCACCTCAGCGACGGACAATCCGCCTCAGGGACAGTCCACCCTAAGGACCGTTACTTGTTTAACCATCTCCGTATCATTCTGGTATAATTGGGCATGACCAGGTAGACCATTAGAAAAACGATGCTCCCCGAAATCAGTAATCCATCCAAAAGACGATTTTGCGGAATATGCAGCTCACGAAAGAGAGGTAGCAGGAGCAAGGGCATAAGCAATGAGAGCGGGTAAATCCCCGATTTTGCTACGAGATCCGTTGATCTGACTACATCCGCATTTGGGCAAATCATCACTTTTGTATCAACACAATATTTTAAAGAAAACAGTTATGGAAACACAAAAAGTATGGTTTGTCACCGGAGCCTCCAAAGGGCTGGGACTATACCTCGTCAAAGAACTTCTGAATCAGGGTTATCAGGTGGTGGCGACCTCCCGCACGCGGCAGGCCTTAAGCGATGCTGTGGGCGATCACCGCAACTTCCTGCCGCTCGAAGTCAATCTCACCGACGATGCAGCTGTCGCAGGCGCCGTATCTTCGGCTATCGATTATTTCGGACGGATCGATGTACTGGTCAACAATGCCGGTTACGGGCAGATCGGAGCCATCGAAGAGCTCAGCGATGCGGAGGCGCGGCGCAACTTTGACGTCAATGTTTTCGGATCACTCAATGCTATCCGCCACATCGCCCCGCAGCTCCGTCAGCAGCAGTCGGGACATATCTTTAACATCGCCTCGATCGGCGGCTTTGCCGGCAACTTTCCCGCTTTTGGCGTGTACTGCGCAACCAAGTTTGCCGTTGCCGGATTCACAGAAGCACTGGCAGAAGAGATGGCACCATTTGGCGTGCACACCACCTTGGTGTACCCCGGATATTTTAGGACAGACTTCCTGCGTTCGGGCTCCATCACACGATCAAGCGTTACGAATTTTTCCAGTACGACGTTCATGAGGCTCTATTCCTTTCGGACAAAGAGGAAGCCATACTCGTCGATATCCTCCAAAATATCGAAAAAGAATATCAGTCCAATATCGACAAGTTCAGCCGCGAATTGATTATCAAGCAGATCGAACGCCTGCTGATTTACTCTGAACGCTTTTACGAGCGACAGTTTATCACGCGTAAAAAATCGACGCAGGAACTGGTCACCCGGTTTGAGCAGCTGCTTTCCGCCCAATTTGATCGGGACAAGCTTCTGGATCAAGGTATCCCAACGGTTGCTTATCTGGCCCAGCAGCTCCACCTTTCACCCAATTATCTGGGCAGCTTGTTGCGGATCTACACCGGTCAGAACACGCAGCAACATATACAGAGCAAAATGATCGAATACGCCAAAGAAAGGCTCAGCAACAGCCCACTTTCAGTCAGCGAAATTGCCTACGAACTGGGCTTTGAGCATCCGCAGTCGTTCAGCAAGGTATTCAAGAAAAATACCAAGCAGAGTCCGGTAGAGTTTAGGCAGTCATTTCAGTAAGCCTCCGGGGGAAAACGATCTTTATGCATACGGATTCTGGGCCTGATCCGCGTAATAACCTTCCACACCAACCCCAATGGTCCAGAAAAACTTAGATTTTTCGAGGTCCTCAATCAGCATGTCAGCGTTTTCTTCATAATCGCCCTCCGCTTTTATCGACTCCATTTCTTCCTCGATATCCTCTTCGGTCAGCTGCCGCCACACGCCGACGGATATGTTCAGGAAAGCGTAACAATAACCTGCTTCGCTGTCGTCGACCGGCCCCCTATTTTTTTCGCTCAGGATATTGAGCAGCTCATCCGCTTCCACCTGAAACGGGTTGACCCCATAGATACTGATTTCGGTTTTTTGGAGGTATGGCCCGTTGATGCTTTCAATAAACTGCAGAAATCCAGCCCCGTTAAAATCCAGACGCAGCTCCAGGTCGTCGTAGTAATACTGGTCATCCAGCGCGTCGGACGGCGCTCCGAGGATAGCCTGCACTTCGGCGCGGCTTGCTCCCAGGGGCACCTGCCCAACATTTTCGATATGCATTCCGGCCAGCGGAATAAGTTCGATCTTTTTCATCCTTTAATCCGGTTATATTTACCATCTATGAACATCAACTAGCCCTATAAAGTTAGGCAAAAAATACCAGAGAATACCCGAGGCGGATATTTCATCCCGACGGCATACTATATACCGAGAATCGGATGTTATACCAAGAATCGGATGTTGCAAGCGGCCAAAAAATCTTTTCGATAGGAATTTCAGGGAATAGATAATACCTTTGGAGCGTAAAAACACATGACTGCCAAACCAAAAAATGGATGAAATCAAAAAAATCAACCACCTGTGACCACTCCTGCCTGATGTGCCGCCATGTACTGCAGGACTGGCTCGGACAGATAGATCTACACCGTAAACTTCTAAAAATAAAAAAAGGACAGCAGTTTATCCACGAAGGCGCCACTGCCGAAGGCATCTATTTTGTACAGTCCGGACTTGTCAAAGTCCACCGTCGGCTCGGCGACAAGGAAATGATCGTCCGCTTTGCAGGCCCCGGCGATATCGTGGGCCATCGTGGTGTATCCTCTGAACAGGCAGTATACCCCATTTCAGCCACGGCACTCGAAACCACGCAGCTTTGCTTTGTGGACCTTCCCTTTTTCCTGTCCACGCTACGCGTCAACCCCGAACTGAGCTACCGGCTCATGCTCTTTTTTGCCGACGAGCTCCAGCTATCGGAACAAAAAATGTGCAATCTGTATCAGCTTACTGCAAAGAGCCGGCTGGCCTGGAGCCTGCTGTTGTTTCAGCGTATTTTCGGCGCCGATGCGACCGACGGTTATATCGGCTTTTCACCCAGCAAAAAAGACTTGGCGGCCTATATCGGTACCACCTACGAGACCTTGTACCGCATGCTGGCCGAACTGTCTGAACTGACAGCCATCCGTCTCGAAGGGCGCCGGATTTTTATCCAGAACGCCGAATTGCTCCAGGAGCTTTCCGCTGATCAGGCTTCATAAAAAAGGGGAGCTGATATCGCCCTGCGACAACTGCCTCCCCTACGTAAATATTTCCCTATCTATACGTCAACGCTAAAATCTGTACCCCAGTCCTATCCCCGGCCGCCATTTTCCGTTCGACGTGCTGGTCTTGGCCGTGTAAAAGGCAGGCAGCTGCACGGCCAGGTGCCCAAATAACAGCGTGAGGCCCACGCCCAGTGTCGGTGTCACAAATGCATTTTTGGGCTTTCCTTCTTCCACCTTATCTTCCTTGAGTTTCAGGGTCGGCAGCAGCCCGAGCATCAGGCTGCGGCCCGGAGCAAAGGTATACTTGACCGCGGGACCCGTACAGTTGATATAGGCACCAGCGTCCGCGTATCCTGCCACCACAACCCCTTCAAAGAGGCTAGCTTTGACGCTACCCTGCTGCGCCTGCGCAGCAGCAGTGAACACCAGCAAACTGGCCAGTGCCACCATTGTAAACCGTTTTATCATCATGCAGCGATTAAGATGCAGCAACTTTCTCCTTGCTGTGGTAGGTATAATAAATAGCCATTCCGGTAAACAGAAGTCCGCCCACAATGTTGCCGGCCGTCACGATCAGCTGATTGTACAGCCACCAGTCCGACACACTCACTTTCGCACCAAACATCATACCTGCCGGGATCACAAACATATTGACCACGGCATGCTCATAGCCCAGTGCAAAAAAGATAAAGATCGGAATCCCCGCAGCCAGAATTTTGCCCAGAGTGGACCTGGATGTCATCGACATCACCACCCCCATACACACCATCCAGTTGCAGAGGATGGCTTTGACAAAAGCCGAAAAGAGGCCAGCAGCACCGTGGCTGCCGTAGCCAAGTGTTTTCTTCTCGCTGATGGCAATCAGGCTCTGCTCGATATTTCCCAGCTGACTGACCTGGCCGGTCTCGGTACTGGCTGCCCAAAACAGCAGCGCAAAGAGGACGCTGCCGATCAGGTTGCCCAAAAATACCCAGAGCAGGTTGCTGGCCATCGTCCTAAAGCCTACTTTTCCTTCAAACCAGGCCAGCGGCACCAGCGAAAAGCTCCCCGTCACCAGTTCCAGACCGAGGATCACGATGATCACAAAGCCGACAGGAAAGACAAAGGCACCGACCAGGCTGAGCCCCGTCTGCCCCGTAGCCAGCAGTGCCAGGGTCACCGAGATCGCCAGCAGCGCACCAGACAAGGCACCGCGGATCAATAAGTCCCGGATCGGCAGTGACGATTTATAAATAGCGGTATTCATCATTGCTCCCGCAACTTCTTTCGGACTGATATAATCCATAATATATTTTTTTTTAATGTTTATCACTCATTCCACAGCTGCCAGCTAGGCTGACATGCCAATATACACCCTGCCGTTTTCAACTTTTACCGGATAGGTTTTGATTGCACATTCATCGCCAGACAAGCATTCCCCAGTATCGAGGGCAAAGGTTTTCTTATGAAATGGACAGGCGACTTTAGGCGTTTCGCCCAGCGATCCGAGCATGCCCCGGCTCAGGATCATCTGCCGCTTGTGCGGACATTCGTTCTGGGTGGCATACCACTCGTTGCGGCGCGCGAAATAAAACAGGGCAATCTGTTCATTGTTTAATTTGAGGCATACTCCGCCGTTTTCAATGGCATCTTCGATGCGGCAGGCCTGCAGCCATTGCGTGTCTAATTGCGTTTCCATCTGATTGTTGTTTAAAGGGTTTTCAAAGTATGTTAGTACGTTTTCAGGTTCCAGTCAGCAGCCTTTTTCTGGCCGCGCATCATTTCAAAGCGGACCGTATCATCCTTCTCCTCAGGCGCATTGACAAAGTGGACAAAGCGTTTGCGGATGTTGGGATCCTCCACGGCCACTTTCCATTCACAGCGGTAGCTGTCCACCAGTTTCTGCATGTCATCTTCCCATTGTTCGGCCATACCCAGGCTATCGTTGACCACCACATTTCTGAGGTAGTCGATGCCGCCTTCCATCTTATTGAGCCAGGTAGCTGTGCGGGTCAGCGGATCTGCTGTGCGGATATAGAACATCAGGAAGCGGTCGATGTAGCGTATACAGGTTTCGCTGTCGATATCCGCTGCCAGCAGCAGCGCATGCTGAGGCTTACTGCCGCCATTGCCGCAGACATAAAGGTTCCAGCCTTTCTCGGTGGCGATGATCCCAAAATCCTTGTTCTGGGCCTCCGCGCATTCCCGGATACAACCGCTGACGGCCGACTTGATCTTATGCGGCGCCCGCAGTCCGCGGTAGCGTTCCTCCACCCGGATGGCAAAGGAGACACTGTCGTGCAGCCCGAAGCGGCACCAGGTACTCCCCACACAGCTTTTAACGGTCCGTAAGGCCTTCCCATAGGCATGCCCGCTCTCAAAACCCGCCGCGATGAGCTCTTCCCAGATAAACGGGAGGTCATTGAGATGTGCACCAAACAGATCAATGCGTTGTCCTCCCGTAATTTTTGTATACAGATTATATTTCTTGGCGACCTCGCCGATGACGATCAGCTTATCGGGTGTGATCTCACCCCCCGGTATGCGGGGCACCACCGAATAGGTCCCCCCTTTCTGAATATTGGCAAGGTAGCGGTCGTTGCTATCCTGCGCCACATCATTTCCTTTATCGAGGATCATTTCATTCCAGAGGCTGGCCAGCAGCGAAGACACAAGCGGCTTACAGACCTCGCAGCCATGTCCCCTGCCCAGACTGTCCAGCACCTGGTCATAAGTCTTCAGTTCATGGATTTTAATAAGGTCATAAAGTTCCTGGCGACTTAGGTCAAAATGCTCACAGATGCTGCTCCGGATGTACTTGCCCTGCTTTTTCATGGTATAATTGACCAAATCCTTGACCATGGGCACGCAGCCACCGCAGCCTGATCCCGCCTTGGTACATTTTTTTACGCCGTCGGCATTTTCACAGCCCTGCTGCATCACAGCATCGCAGATCTGTGCTTTGGTCACCCCTTCGCAGCTACAGATCAGCGCCTGGTCTGGTAGTGCCTCCAGCCCCGTGCCCGGAGTTTTGCTATCGCGCTGTTCGCCCAGCAGCAGCAATTCAGGATGCTCGGCCAGCGGCATATTGTTGTTCACCATCTGCAGCAGCATATTGTAGCTCGCCGCCTCGCCGACGAGGATACCACCCAGCAGGCGTGCACCGTCGGTACTGACATTGAGCCGCTTATAAATTCCTTTGTTGCGATCTTCCAGCAGGATGGTCCGTGCATAAGGCTCACTGACAAAAGGATCCCCGAAGCTAGCCACGTCAACCCCCAGCAGCTTGAGCTTGGTGCTCATATCAAACCCATGGAAGGCCTTTTCTTCGCCTACGATATGAGAAGCTGCGATCTCGGCCATTTCATAACCCGGCGCCACCAGCCCATAGATCATATCGTTGACCAGGGCACATTCGCCGATGGCATAGACTGCCGGATCCGAGGTCTGCATCTGCGCATTGACCAGGATGCCCCCGCGCTCACCGACGCTGAGCCCGGCTTTCCGGGCGAGTTCATCACGCGGACGGATACCCGCCGATATCACCAGCAGGTCGGTCTCCAGTACCGAACCATCCTGAAAGGCAATGCCCGTCAGGCGTCCGTCGCCCAGTAGCTCCCGGGTAGACTTCTGCAGCAGACAGCTCAGCCCCAGCCCAGCCAACTTGCTTTGCAATAGTGCGCTCGCACTGTCATCAATCTGCCTGGGCATCAGACGCGGCGCAAACTCGATCACGGCCGTTTCCGAGATCCCCAGATCGACCAAGGCCTTGGCCGCTTCCAGACCCAGTAGACCACCGCCCATGACAGCTCCTTTTCTGGCCCGGACCGCATAAGCTTTGATCAGCTCCAGATCTTCCACCGTACGGTATAAGAATACACCCTCCTTCTCTACACCCGGAATGGGTGGCACAAAAGCCGCAGAACCTGTCGCAAACACCAGGTAATCGTAAGGGACAGCCTCACCCTTTAGGGAGACCACCTCTTTCTTGTTCAGATTTACGTCAACAACAGGGTCATTGAGATGAATTTTGATATTATTTTCGGCATACCATTCATTTTTTGAGAGAAAAAGCTCTTCAAGAGATGAAATTTTGAAATAATCGGTCAAATGCACCCGATCATAGGCCCGAATTGGCTCTTCGGCGAATACAGTTATTTGCAAGTCGGAAGATTTTAACTTCAATTTTTCACAAATCTTATTCCCAACCATACCATTTCCGACAATAACAATCTTTTTTCTTTCCATAACTCCTGTTTTTTTGACTTAAAAATCAATTTACTGATTTAACAACACTAATTTAGGTAATAAAAAATTAAAAAATCAACAAAAACATGATTTTTGTAATATTTTTTCAATAAAAATTTCAAAATATTTTAAAGAAACATGATTTATACCACATTTTTTAATACATTTACATATAAAACAAGGCAAAAACAGTGTAACAATGAAAAAACTAAAGAAAAAATCGCTATTTATTGTCGGTTCTGGACCCGGAGACCCCGAATTACTCACATTAAAAGCGCATAAAGCGATAAAAAATGCGCAAGTCATCCTATTTGACAACCTGATTAATGAAGAAATACTAAAATTAGCACCCAAAAACTGCATAAAACACTATGTCGGCAAGCATCCTTATGGAGAATATGTACCTCAGGAAGAGATCAACGCACTCATTCTACAATACTGCGCACAATACGACCGGGTACTGCGCCTAAAAGGCGGCGACCCCTATCTCTTTGGCCGGGGCTTTGAAGAATGGCTGACCGTCAGGGATCAGGGTATAGACGTCATCTATATTCCCGGCATCAGCAGCATGCAGGGCGCAGGCCTCAACGATATCCCGCTGACGCACCGCGGTATCAGCGAAGGCGTCTGGGCATTGACCGGGATGAAGAAAGATGGAAGTTTGTCTGCAGACTTGCCACTGGCCGTACAAAGTCGCTCCACGGTTGTCATTTACATGGGCATGCGCAAGCTGGATGAGATTGCACGCACCTACGTGCTTTACGGAAGAGGCGATACGCCAGCAGCCGTCATACAACATGCCAGCCTACCCCAGCAAAGACAGGTAACCTGCAAAGTCAAGGACCTGGTGCGTGCCTGCCGTGACCAGGGACTCGGGCATCCGGCCATTATCGTGATCGGTGATGTGGTCAGCCTACAACAGGCCGAAACACTTGCTGCCAGTGAGCAGTACAGGCAGATGGGAGGGCAATAAAAAAGCTCTCAAAAATTTGAGAGCCTTGTTATCTATATTATTTGGGGTGTTTGTTACCAATTGTCATTGGCCTTGCTACTGTTGATACTGTTGGCAATGGCCGCGATAAAGTCATTGATAAACTTTTCCAGGTCCTGCTGTGCCGCTTCCCTTCTCACCTGACCACTTGTGTTGAACATCGCTGTCTTTACCCACAGATTGCTTTTTTTGACCAGCGGGTACTCAATACCGTCGTAACCTTCGAGATACTTATAGTTGGGCGAAAAACGCATCCGGCCATCTTTAAAGTCCATGGTAATTTTGTAAAAGAAATCCAGATCCTTGCGCAGTCTGCCCCATGAAGTAACTTGCTTTTCCATCGCGTCGAGGACAATCTGCTCGCCCTCCACCTTGGTAATCACTTTTTCCGGCCTGTTGTACACTGAGTTTGCAAATTTCAGCACCGCCTTGTAAAGCTCCTGCTGTGATTTGCCGGGAAAGTTCAGAACCACATAATTTTTGGATTCGTCCGCCGCATCGACAAAATCATTTGGCGTTAATTTCATGGTCTGCGCCTGCGCGAACCCCATCACGACACACAACGTAATAGCGAGAAAAATTTGTTTGATCATCATACTACCATAGCTATTGAGTACGCCATTAGCAACATATATTATGCCAAAGTCAACAATATTTCTCGCTTAAATAAAATTTGCCCAAGCACGATAATTTTCATCCCACAGATTATACAACCGCTTTACCCCCATACAACCTACAAGCCACTCATCGTTAAGCGGATACACAAGTCCAGGAAGCACAATCAGCGAAACGCGGCGTGCTGCCTAGGCCCCTTTGACCCGGGGATCGATCCAGTAATAATCGTGTTCGGCATGGCTAAAAAACTCCATGGGTGTCACATGGCAGTCCATTGTATCCTGCAGCCCGCCATCGGTATAGCTGACCACTTCTTCCGACGGCAGTACCAGACCGGTCAGGATCGCCCCTTCATCGAGGCAATACAGGTCCGAAAGCAGCACATTGATATGATGGGTAACCACCCATTGCTGTATCTCTTCTTTCGTCACCCGTTTGACCTGTTCGGACAGGAAGCGCGCTTCTTCGATTTCCTTTTCGACACTGTCGGGAAAAAATAGACGCAAAAACGCTTCGTATTTGTCAAATTCTTTGGTACGGATGGCCTCATTGCGGAGAAACTGTTTTTCGCCCAGCTGACCGTACGCCGTGGTGTACTTACGTAAATCCAGCTCCGCCAGTTCCCGGTCAGACCAGCGTGCCAGTTCGGACAGGGCGTACACATCCGTGCCATGACCATCACACTGGTTGAGGTATTCCCAGATATCCCCTTCGACGACTTTCGGCTTCTTATGATCCAGGATATTGTATCCTTCAGCAATCCACTCTTCAATTTGTTCTCTTCTCATAGTGTTATTTTTTACTACATACGATGATGACGGTACGCGTCCGCCAGCGCAGCAAGCTGTTTGCCCCGCGCCGTCGTGCAACGTCCATTTTATAAACAATAACGCCACAGCGATAGTTTCCCTTTCAACGAAAAAAGGCCGGGTGAACATGCGAAACCCGACCTTTAACTAAATTACTTTCAAATGGACTACCCTCAGGACATCCGCTAACAGCGAATAGTTTTAATTTTTTAAAAAAAATTTATTTCAGATTTCTGGCTTTTAGCTCTTCATCGACCATCCGCTCATCTTTGCCCAGATACTTATAAGCCAGCAAGGCTAACACCAGAGGCACAATCGTACTTAACCCAAGCCCGTTTTTTACGGCGCTGTAGACGGCCACACCAAAACAGAAGCCAATGATACAGGCATTGATAATCTTATTGGGCAGGGATCTTTTCTTTTTTTCCAGCAATTCGGCATCGGACAATTCGCCCAATGGCCTTGCATTCGTTTCGTTCGTTTCCATATCGGTTTTCATAAAAAGTCAGCGGCTCCTATAGCCTCGATGAAGATAGGGATTTTTTTTCGCATCCACCATTGGATATTCCACGTTACAGTACCGCCCCCGCCCTTGTTTTATCGCCTACATGTAATACGGACTGCTAACCTGACCGAATGTCAGGTCCTACAAAAATGCTTCCTGGATTGCATAAGCCCCAGCGATCTCCTGCAGCCATGTTTCGACACGCGCTGCCGCAGGGCGGTCCGCCCCATCAAAGAAGAAATGCTGTTTGATCTCCAGACCACAGTAGGCATAGATCCCCCGATCCGAGGTCAGCCGGAGCGCCCGGTCCATACCGATCTCCCCGTATTCGGACTTCGACTTGCCATGGGAATTGATAACATATACCGACTTGCCGCTCAGCAGCCCCTTTTGCACACCTTGATCGTAGCGGTACGCAAAGCCATAGCTAAACACACGGTCGATGTAGCCTTTCATGATCGCCGGCATACCCGTCCACCAGATCGGGTAAACAAAAGTCAGCGTATCTGCCCAGGAGATATATGCCTGCTCCTGCCGGACCTCATCGGCCACCCGGCCCTGCCGCTGACCCTGCATATCCTCCAGCGAAAGTACCGGATTAAAATTCAATGCATACAGATCCCGGACGACAACCTCGTGTCCCTGCATGCGCAGCGCCGCTTCGGCTGTCTGTCTAAACTGATGGTTGAGGCTTTCTGGGTTGGGATGTGCATAAATAATCAGATGTTTCATATTCTTTTGTTTTATTTGAATGACTGAAACAAAAGTAGTGGAAGGCGGATCCGAAAAATTGTAAGAAAACGAAAAGCTTAGTCGGCCGTGGCCCAGCAGATATCCGTCTGCAACCGTAGGTATTTTTTAGGGGAGATGTTCATAAAATGCCCGAAGTCGTGGATCAGCTGGCTCTGATCGTAGTAGCCGCAGGCGCCAATGATTTCAAACCAGTCCACTTTATCGCCACTGGAGGCAAGCTGTTGCAGCAGGCCCACCGCTTTGATAAAGCGCTGGTAGCGGCCACGCTCCTTGGCGCTGTAGCCAAAGTACTTTTTGTGCATCAGCTGCACGTTGCGCTCCGTCTGTCCGATGCTGCTGGCGACGGACTTGATGACGCTTTGGGAGTCCGATTCGAATCCCGACAGCAGGGATGAAGCACCATCCTGCGGCCTCAGATACGGCCTGCAAAAGTCCAGGATGCTACCGACGCGATCGGCTACGGCAGACATCGGGTCCAGCTGATGCCATAGCCGGGCAAAGCAATCGTCTGCCCAGGCATCGTTGGGATCTACCGGCAGATGGTCCGACAGGCGGGCCTGTCCGAAAAAGCGGAAAAAGGCGTCAGCCTTAAAATTGACAACCAAAATCTCAGATCCGGGCGGCAGCGTATAGTCAAATGCCGTCTTTACCGGCCCCAGCACAATACACCTGTGCATTTCGGCCGCCGTCCCCTGCCGGGTATGCAGGACGGCCCTGCTGCCAAAATTAAAGACCATTATCGTCTGGAAAGAGGGCATCAATGTTTTGGTCACGGCCTCCGTGCTGCGATTGGCGGCGAAGTAAAAATGCGAAAAGACGTCCGAAAATTCTTCCGGAACCGGCAATCGCACATCCCGATATGTTGAACTGCTGTTGGCCATCGTTGTTTGGTACGCTCAATTTATAAAAAATCTACCTAAATCCAATCTTAACCCTATTTTGCCCGCGACTTTTGCCAATGTCAGCCTTTCATCAACATAGTGCAGATCGGGCCGTCGTATGCTGGCCGCAGCAGATTATGATTCGTCTCAGTTAAGCAGATACCCGCAAGGCAGTTATACCCTAAAGGTGAACGTCAGCCCAATATAGAGCAGCAGGAGGCAAACCGGCAGGTAAAGCGCATTCAGAAAGAGCAGCAACAGACCCAACGTCGTCTTTCTCGAATTGATGGCCAGGGCAAGGGCCAGGATCACCAACACGAACAACAGGGTGATAACCGCCCCCTCAAGGTCGTTAACATACAGCTTCTCCTGATAGGTAAAAAGCACAATGGCCATAATGATATGCGCACCTGTCGCGATCAAGCTCAAATTGGCATTGGACATTATTTTGTTTTCGGACATGCACAAAGATAAAGATTTCGGCAACACCCGCAGCAGGACATGCTGAGCGAAGGCGGTTTGTGCCCAATAACCGGACGACAAGGGCACAACAAAAATAGCACGCCAGTCTGGGAAACTGGCGTGCTGTCATTTTACCTAATTTTATGAGAGCCCCTGTCGGGGATGATTGCTACGGTCTGAACATCTCCCGTACACAAAAAGTTTGAAAAAAAAATAAGTTACCTTACCGCTATCAGAATTCACGAAGCCCCTGTTGCGCCACTGGCTCATTGTTCCGATATTTGCTTTTTTACATGCCGGCATGCAGTATTATCCCGTACCTGACAGTTTATCTCCATTGATCGAGTCCATCTGGTCGTTCGAAAGCCCGGAGCAGCTCCCCGAGCGCGAGCAGGCCCTGGTGATCCCGACCGGTAAATGCGTACTGCTGTGGAACTATCAAGGTACTTACGAGCATGTCGTGGACGACACGGTGTTTCATCATCCGCTGTACGACCTGCATCTGGTGGGCCCTCACAACAAAAATATTGTGCTCCGCGGTTCTGCCCCGGTCAGCTCCATCGGCATCACCTTCAGGCCCTATGGCTATTATGCCATCGCAGGTGCTGCCATGCCCACATTAGTCAACAGGGTAGCGTCCATCTCCCGCCTGAAGCAGGACGGCAGCATGGTACTGGACTCCTGCACTGGTGTGCCTGCGGACAGTATCGGTTCGCTGCTGCAGCTGCTGGCCGAGCGGATACAGTTTGCAGCCGATGGGCGCGTCATCAGCGCAGTGGATGCCATCGACCAGCATCAGGGCAATATCCGCATCCGGGAAGTCTTCGAAAATATTCCCGGCTCGCAGCGGCATCTCAATAAGCTGTTCAAGGAGCAGGTCGGCCTGACACCGAAAGAATATGCTTCCATCGTGCGCCTGCAGGCGATGTACAACCTCTATATCCGTGATCAGCAAAAGGAAAACAAAGACCATCTGTATGACCTTTACTATGACGAATCCCACTTCCTGCAAGACTTCCGCAAGGTATTCGCACAGCGGCCCCGGCAGTTTATGCGCGCCCCCAACCAGCTGGGCAATGCCTTCAACAAAAAACGGTAGGTCTACTTTTTCCTATTTTCCCATCCCGGGTTGCTGTTACTTTGCAGAAAAAAAACACAATCATGCGATTAAAACACGTAACAGATACCGCCAGCGCCTTGCTGGCCTTTAAAGCGGCCGCAGGCTCCATTCCCTTTGCGGAAGAGGTAGCCGCCTATTTTGGCATCGAAAGCCCCGCCGCTCCACAACAGGATTTTGGTTTCTGGGCCAGCGTGCTGCACTTCGAAATGCGGTACCGCTCCCTGGATTATTTTCTGGAAAAGACCGCAGCACCTACCGTACTCGAGCTCTCCGCGGGCTTCTCGTTGCGCGGTCTGGACTACGCCCGCAAGCACCCCGATGCCAGCTACATCGACACGGACCTGCCGGCCATCATCAGCCAGAAGAGTGAAATGCTGCGTACCATGCAGCAGGCTGTCCCGCAAAACCTGCAGTTACAGCCGCTCGACGTGCTGCACGCCGAAAGCTATCCGGAGAGCAGCAGCGAACTCGCCATCATCAATGAGGGGCTGCTGCTGTATTTCGACGACACGGCCAAAAAGCAGATCCTGCAGCATATCCGCAGGCTGCTCGAGCGGCAGGGCGGCACCTGGACCACCGCCGATATTTATATCCGGCATGAGACCCAGGCCGTGGGCAGCGACAGAGACGGACGATGGAACGATTTCTTCCGGAAAAACAACGTGCACGCCAACTACTTCGAGTCTTTCGACCAGGCCGGGCAGTTCTTTTACGATCAGGGCTTCCGGGTACTCGAAAAGTACCCACCCGAATTTGACAAATACAGCAGCCTGCCCAAGCTACTGGCGGCGGCCACGGGCGAACAGCTGGGGCTCCTCAAAAGCCGGGGCAAAGTCCAGGAAACCTGGCAGCTGGGACTGAGGTAAGTCCCCCGCCCCAATGGCTGACCAGCAGCCTTTACATACAGCGGCCTACCTTCCGGAAATATACTCCGGAGGTAGGCCGCTCTGCTTTGCTGCCTGATGCTCGCGCAACACCAATGCGCATCTAGCCCTACAGGCCGATCTGGATCCCCAGATTCACAACGCGCTGGTTCTGGTAGGCGTCGCCGGCACTGTTGGCCGTCACCTCCGGATCCTGCTGGTACAGCGAATAGTTGGTCCAGGTCAGCAGGTTATACCCGCTGAGGTACAGACGTGCATTGTTGATTTTAAACGGCAGCCACCTATTGGGCAGCTGATAGCCCAGCTCCACGGTTTTGAGCCGCAGATAAGTGGCATCAATCAGCCAGAAATCCGACATATAGGTCGAGGGGCTGTTGATGGTCGTGGGGTTGGTGGTCAGCCGCGGGAACTTGGCTGTGGCCGCGGTCTCCGGTGTCCACCGCTGCTGATGGATCGGCTGGAACTGACTCTGGAACGGCTCGATACCACTGCCCCTGATGCTGAAGCTGTAGTCTGTGGTGCCCTGCAGCAGCACATTGAAGCTAAAGCCCTTGTAGCTGCCGCCCAGGGTGAGGCCGAAACTCGTATTCGGAATATCGGGCCTGCCGATGACCGTCCGGTCGTAGTCATCGATGATCCCATCGCCGTTCAGATCCTTATAGCGGAGGTCGCCCGGCTGCACCTGATAACCGCCCGAAGGCTTGGGGCTGTCGGCAATATTCTCTTCGGTATAAAAGCCGTCATACAGGTAGCCCAGAGGCTGGTTGATCTGCTGCCCGGTCAGGCGGAGCCAGGGAAATGCCGGTGCGGGTTCATCCTGAAACAGGATCTTATTCTTGAAGTAGGTCAGCACCCCCTTGATATTGTAATTAAACGCCCCGATATTGTTGTTGACGTTCAGCTCCAGCTCCAGCCCCCTGTTGCGCACACGCGCAATATTGGTCGGGGACACCCCCACCCCGATATGCTGGAACAGCGACTGGGAGGTCACCAGCTGATCATAGCGGATATTATTGAAGTAATCCAGGGTCAACGAGAACTTATTTTTCCAGAGGTTGATATCGAGCCCCAGATCAAAAGACTTTTGCTTTTCCCAGGTCACGTTATCATTTCCCAGATTCCCTTCGGTGATAATCAGCGAAGGCTGGTGTGTCTCGCCAAAAGAATAGCTGCCCCCCTGGTTGTATACCTGCTGATAGAGGTAGCGGTCACCAATCACCTTGTCGGAACCCACGAGCCCGTACGAGGCCCGCAGCTTCAACAGCTCCACAAAGGCGAAGGCATCCTTAAAGAATGTTTCTTTGGCCAGGTTGTAGCCGGCCGACACGGCCGGAAACAACCCATAGCGCTGTGCCCCCCGAAAACGGTCCGAACCATTGTAGGCCGCAGTGGCATCCAGCAAAAACTTCTCTTTGTAATTGTAGCCCGCCCTGAAGGTGTAGCCCTCAAAATTCTGCGGGATCCAGTTGGTCTTCTGATCACCCTTGGTCTTGTACGACTCACGGTTGTACAGCAGCAGCCCCGTCACGCTGTGGTCGCCGAATGAACGCGCATAGTTAAAATTAGCCTGCACGTTCACACGGTTGTTGTAATCGCCCTGATAGGCACGCAGCGTATAATTGCCCAGTACATAGGGCGCCCCGCCCTTTAACAGATAACCGTTGGTCGAGGGGTCGTAGCGGTACACCGGGATTTCGTCCCGGGCCTGCTCGCGGCCATTGGACTCGACACTCGCATAGGCTACACGTGTCGAGAAAGACAGTCCCTGCAGCCAGCTATTGAGCTCCTGCGTACCGCCAAACAAGATGTTGAGGTCATTGCGCCGGTCCAGGCTGTAGCCCGAGGCGGCCAGCCGCGCATTGATCGTCGGCAGCAGTTCCTGTGTATCACTGGCATAGGCGAAAGAGCCGTCGGGATTCAGAAAAGGCGCCGACCAGGGTCTTATTTTGTTGAAATTAAACACTTCGCCGACGATATTTCCGGCCCGCGGGGAGTTGATCCGGTTAAAATTGGCCCGGAAGTCCAGCCGCAGCTTCAAGGTTTTAGTAGCCTGCACATCCAGGTTGGAACGCAGGTTAAAGCGGCGGTAGTAATAGTTGTTATTGACCTTGTCGCCCTCATTCTCAAAATGATACAGGTTACCGTTCTGCGAAAAGGCCCCGGCAGACACAAAGTACTTGACCGCTTCACCGCCACCGGTGATATCGATGTTGGTATTGTACTGCTGGCTGGAAGGCTTAAAAATACGCTCGTACCAGTTGACATCCGGATGGCCATACTTATCGTCGCCATTGCGGAAATGCGCCAGGTCCTCTTCCGTAAAAGGCTGATGGGAGTTATCTCCTACCGTATTGGCGATGGCCTCATTCCAGAGCAGGGCACTTTCGTAGGCATTGAGAAATTTGAGTTTGGTCACGGGACTCTGCAGTCCCGACTCTACCCGTGCATTGATCTTGGGCCTCCCCAGTTCGCCGCGCCGGGTCTTGACCACCAGCACGCCGTTGGCTCCCTTGATCCCAAAAACTGCAGTTGTGGAGGCGTCCTTCAGGATGGAGATGCTCTCAATTTCGTTGACATTGATCTGCGAGAGCTGTTCATAGGTATACTCAATATCATCCACAATGATCAGCGGCTGATTGCCTTCGGAATTGAGGGAGCTGACACCACGGATAAAGAAGTCCGAGGCATCCCGTCCGGGCTGCCCTGAGCGCTGCACCGACACAAATCCCGGCAGTCTGCCCGTCAGGGCGTTCTGCACGCTGGAGGTCGGTATCTGCCGGATATCGGCACCCTTGACCGAACTGACGGCACCCGTGCTGGTCAGCTTCTTTGTGGTGCCGAAGCCCACGACCACCACCTCGTCGATATCCTGGCTGCTGGACTGCATGATGACTTCGATATTATCGCCGGGCCTGACCTTCCGCTGCTGCGTGTTGTAGCCGACGCTGCTGAACTGCAGCACCCTGCCTGCCGACAGCGCCAGCCTGAAGCGGCCGTTCTGGTCCGTCTGTGTCGCAGCACCCCCCTGTTCCTTGACCGACACCCCCGACAGGGGGCCCGTGCTGTTTTTGACGATCCCGCTGACCGACTGTGCATATATGATGAATGGTGATAGCACCATTACAACTAAAAGATAGATGCTCTTTTTCATGTCTGATTTCCTTTTTTTAGATGCACCGGCTACCAACCGGGATTCTGTATCATTTTCGGATTTTTGATGACCTCATAGAACGGAATCGGCGCCAGGTACATTTTTTTGTCAAAGACCATTTTCAGCAGCGGTACCGGCTGCCGGATGGTGCCCGTCCCTGTCTGGTAGATCCGCATGGCATGCAGCTGGGCATTGAAGGCCGTCTCTGCGGTCTTCCAGCGGCGCACATCATAAAAGCGGTGTTCCTCAAAGGCCAGTTCCTTTCTGCGTTCGTTGTGGATGATGTCGCGCATCTGCTCCCTGCTCAGTGCCGCCGGCAGCAGATAAGGGCTGAGTCCGGCCCGCTGCCGCAGCTGCTCCACGGCACTGTACACCGCGGCATCCGGTCTGTCGAGCCGCTCGTTGCGCGCTTCGGCATAATTGAGCAGCACCTCCGCATAGCGGAATAGGATAAAGTCGTGGTTGACGTTGCTGTAGTTATTGAGGGTTTCGAAGTTGCCCATAAACTTGCGCAGGTAGTATCCCGTCTTGGTCTGCTGCTTGGAGCCCCCCGGTTTGTCTGCACCGCCCTCAAAGGTCTGCACCGCGCGGTTTAGCCAGGGCGCACCATTATAGAATATGGTCGCATAAAAGCGGCTGTCGCGTCCCTGATAAGGATCCTCCGGGTCGTAGCCCGAGTTTTCGTCGTCGATCGCCAGGCCATTGGCCATGCCAAAGGCATCCACGAGCTCCTGCGTGGGGCTGGTCCGCCCGTTGTTGACCCCGTTGGCATAGCCTACCGGGCCATTGTTATTTTCGAAGCTGGTGTTGTTGCCTCCCTGTTTCGAAAAGATACGCTCGTGGTTGCGGGTGATGAAGACATCCTTAAATGCCGGTTCCAGGCTGAACAGGCCGAGGTCCATCAGTGCACGGGCAGCATTCTCCGCCGCCTGCCAGCGGGCGGCCGAATAGCTGGCGTATCCCGTCAGCTCATTTTGCCCATCGATGTTGCCACCGTTAAACAGGGGGCTGGCCGCGTACAGCAGCACACGTGCTTTGAGCGCCATGGCTGCCGCCTTGGTGGGCCGGCCATAGAATGTCAGGTTGAAAGGATCCGTGCGCAGGCTGTCCATGGCCATGTCGCACTGCTGCACGATATAATTTACGCATTCCGCAAAACTGGCCCGCGGCAGCTCTATATCGTCGTTGAGCTGATATACTTTGTCGCCCAGCAGCGGCACGCCGCCATGGCGTTTGACCAGTTCAAAGTAAAATAGGGCCCGCAGGAACCGGGCTTCCGCCTTCCACACCCGTGGCATGGGCGTACCATTTTCCAGCTTGCCCTTGACCGGCACACGGTCGATATGCTGGATGAAGAGACTCGTCCGGCGGATTCCCTGATACCAGGAGGACCAGAGGTTGTCCTGATAACTGTCGGACGTATAGGTTCCCGTTGCCAGCTGCTGTACGGAGGTATTGGTCGGATTTGAGGATACAGCATCGTCAGTTGCCGCATCGAGAAAGTCGCCGCCCACGCGGTTGCCCAGGGCCGGCAAAAAACGGTAGCAGTCCGCCAGGAAGCGGCCCGCATTTACGCCCGCCGAATCGCGGCTGTCAAACACCTGGTCCAGGGTCTGCAGTTCTACAGGTTCGACTTCAAGGTCGCTCTCGCAGGCAAATACCAGGAGGACTACCGCAGACAGGGCGATCCATTTAAACGGATTATAGTTCATAACGTCAATAGCTAAAGGTTTATAATTTTACGTTCACCCCCAGGCTGACCGTGCGCTGTGCCGGATAGGCTGTACCCGAAGAAATCTCGGGATCCAGGCGGCTGTAGGGTGTAAAGGTGACTAAATTGTGGGCGCTGGCAAAGAGGCGCACGGCCGACAGCCTGACGCGCCTTGTCCAGCTGGCAGGCAACGTATAGCCGAGGCTCATATTGCGTATACGCAAGTACTCACCCTGGCGCGTCCAGTAGCTTGACACGTTCTGCGTATTGGTCGGGCTCGGCCCCAGCGTCAGCCGCGGGTAGGTCGCCGAAGCCGCCGTCTCCGGTGTCCAGCGTCCCAGCATATAGTCAAAACCCTGCCCCTCGCCGTTGCTGCCAAAAGAATAATCCGTCTGCTGGTAAGTGCGGTTGCGCACGCCCTGCAGCAGCACACTGAAATCAAAGCCGCTCACCTGAAAGCCGAGGGTAGCACCAAAATACAGCGTCGGCCTGGTATTGCCGATGGCCGTCTGGTCGTACTGGTTGATGATGCCGTCGCCATTCAGATCCAGCAGCCTGACATCCCCCGGCGACACCTTGTTGCCCGACAGCAGCGGCGCGCGGTCGGCCTCCTCCTGCGTCTGGATCAGCCCGTCCGCCAGGTAGCCGAAGGTCTGCCCCACCGGCATTCCCGTGCGGCGGTTCCAGTCATACTTCTGAAATACCTCATTCATATACAGCACTTTCGAGCCGACACGACTGGCATTGGCTGTCACAAAATAATTGAAGCTGCCCCAGTGGTTCTGATAGGTCAGGCTCAGTTCCTGCCCTTCATACCTATTTTTACCGATATTCTCGTTGGGATAACCAATACCGATCAGTTCGATGGTCGATCCCCGCTGCTGCAGCAGATCAAAGTAGGTATCCCGAAAATAATCGGCCGTCAGTTTGAACGTCGAGTTCCAGAGCCCCAGATCCAGGCCGATATTGAGCTTGTTGCCCTTTTCCCAGGTGCCCTCGATATTGGCGAGGCCCTTTTCGATCAGGCTGTAGGTGGGAGCATATTCCGAGCCGAAGTCGTAGGCATTCGAACCGTCCTGACCATAGGAAGCACGCCAGCTATAGTAGCCCAGCGCCCCTTCGTTGCTGTTGCCGGTCCGTCCGAATGTCGCCCGCCACCGGAGCTGCGACAGCCAGTCTGCCTGCCCCTTCATAAAATCCTCCCCGAGCATGTTCCAGCCTAGGCCGAAGGCATAGAATACACCATACTGGCGGCCCGGCGCAAAGCGGTTGAAGCCCGAATAGTTGACCGCTGCCTCCGCAAAATAGCGGTCGCGGTAAGCATAGTTTGCCGTGGCCGCGTAGTTGCTGTAGATCGCGGGCAGGTCAAACTGGTAGTTGGCCGTCTGGCGGTCGACAAACAGGCGGGCTCCGGCGCGGTGCCCGCCGCCCAGTTCCCTGTCGTAGCCCAGCATTCCCTGGAAGTAGTAGAAATTGGCCGTGGAGGTGATGGCAAAGGAGTTGGGCTGATCCGCAATGTTGCCATACCTGACATAGACCAGCTCTTTCTGTTCGTTATAAGCCAGATCGTAGACCGGTTGTTGCCGACTGCGGTCGATCAGGCTGGAAGAAGACGAAGACACGTTGAATTTTCCCTTTGCATACAGGCCAGGCAGAAAGCGGTCCAGCTTGTAGCTGAAGTCGAGGTTGGCCAGTAAATCGCGCGTGTTGTCCAGCAGGTAGCCCGCACCGGTGGCCATCTGGTACAGGTTGGTCCTGTATACCGACGAGCCCCCATAAGTGCCATCCGGGTTGAAGATCGGATACGCATTGTTGGGCGTATTGTAGAGGGCCGACAGGATCTCGCCCGTCCTGGCTCCCGGCTGCCTGCCGTCCTGTATCTTGCCGAAAAACTGCAGCCCGATGGTCAGTTCGTCGGTTACATCCACATCAATGGCGCTGTTGATCAGGTACCGCTTATTCTGCAGGTTGGTTTCATAGTCAAACTGATCGTCCGATTGGAAGAAACCTTCCTGGTTGAGGTAGCTCAGCGACATGGCGTAGCGTGCATTCTTGATGCCCCCCTGCACGCCGAGGTTGTACTTGCTGATGGGGCTCTGATCCCGTATCAGCGCATCGTACCAGTTGACATCCGGGAAAAACAGCGGGTCGCTGCCGTCCTGATACGCTTTAAAATCACCGGCGGCATACACCGGCTGGCGGCCTGCGTTGAGCAGAGCCTCATTGTAGAGGTAGGCATACTGGTGTGCCGCGAGCGGCTTGGGCAATCTGAGCGACTGCTGCATGCCCGTCTGCGCGGTGAAGCTGATCCGCGGTGGCCCCGGCCGCCCCTTTTTTGTCGTGACCTGCAGCACCCCACGCGAGCTGCGCTGGCCGAGCAGGATGCTGGACAGCGCGTCCTTGGCGACAGTCACCGATTCGATGCTCTCGGGATCGATGGAATAAATATCGCGCTGCACGCCGTCGATCAGCGTGACCGGGCTCTGACCCCGCAGGTTAAATCCGATTTCGCTGTTGTCGCTCAGGCTGGAGCGGTATTTTACAGCATCCGAAGGCAGCGATCCCGCCAGGTCATTGGAGGTAATCGCAGCCATGGCCGGCGACCTGAAGCCGCTGAACTCCTGCGTGTACAGTCCGGGAATCCGCCCGGTCAGGGCATTCACATAGAGCGGGGTTGGCGTATCCTTGATCTGGCTGTTGTATACTACGGTAACAGCACCCAGCTGCTCCGTTACCTTCTTCTGATCGTAGAGGGCAGTCTGCGTCTCGTCGCTGCGCAGGACGCTGGGTACCAGGCGCACCAGCTTAGCCTCATTTATCCTGATCTGCTGCGGGTAATATCCGGGGTATTCGACCCAGAATACCGTTGTGGTGGTCTCCACCGCAGCAAACTCGCCCTCCTCATTGCTGATCCCCAGCAAGCGGTGCCCTGCGTCATAGATCTTCGCGCCAGCCAGCGGCTTGCCGAATTCATCCACGATTTTCGGAAGCCTTGCCGGTGTGACCCGGTCCAACAGTGGCGCAGTCCGCAAGGCGTCGCCCTGCCGCCAGGCATGGGCAGCATAGCAGTCCGAGACGGCCAGCACCATACCGACAACACTTATTTTTATATAACGGTCAAACATTAGTTTTTCGATTATTTGGTTAGTACTTGATCCTGTTTTCGGCAGCGCCAAATTCCGGATCACTCACATCTAAAAGTATATTTAAACGGCTGGTCCGTATTGCCATAGCCCACGCGTTTGCTGCCGGTGGCATCCGTATAGAAATATTCCAGCCGGGCGATATGCAGGTCCTTGTCCAGTTTAAAAAATCCCCTCGGCCAGATGTCGAGCAGGTATTTTTTGCCGCCGATATCTTTGAGGGCCGTCTCCGCTGCCGGCTTGCTGACCTCGGCAATCACTTTGCCCGATTCGTCGATGGCTTTCACCTGCAGGTACACCGCTTCAGCCCCATCCAGCACGGTATGGGCAACGCCGCCGTCAAAGGTCAGCGTGATGATATCGTTGTCCAGGCTTTTGACCGGCTGTACGGTACCCAGCTGGGGGTTGATAAAGTCGATCAGGTCGCCCTCACCGCCCGTCACTTCAAAGGGAGCGGAGAAAGTAAACTTTTTGTAGTCCGTATCCTCGGGACGCAGATTTTCGATGGACGAACCGATGTAGAAGCCCAGTGACACCAGCATATTTTCGGCGCCCACATTACATTCCGCTTTGACCGTAAAGTCAATATCCTCGTTATTGACAAAGGAATAGGCCTGGGTACTCCGGAAGACGATCCATTCCATGTCGTCCACCAGGTTGGGGCCGATGCCAAACATTTTGCGTGCCGCCTGATGCCAGCTGAGGCCCGACACGGGCTCGAGCTCCGAATCCGGAATGATCCGCATGGTACCGTTGCCTTTGGGGCTGGTAAAGGACATCGTCAGGTTTTTACGGGCATTCCAGCCTTTGGGCACCATGATGCCGGCGACCAGCTGGGTGGTGTAGCTGCCGCCCCCCTGGATGCGCGGCTCGGCACCGCAGTGCATCGTGAAGGTCACCCGTTCATTGACCGCTGCCGAGGCCGGTACCGTGACCGAAATTGCCTTAAGCCCGCACTGTACCAGAAAGACCGTGACAAACAGCCCTATCGCGCAGAAGGCATAAATCGCATATCTTTTTATCTTTTTCATGTAAACAACTTGCTATAGTGTATAACCTTGTCTCCTGTTAATCTGCGGGGTCCTGCCGTTCGAGATCGTACTGGTACGAATTGCCCGCACAGCCCAGGCTCATCGATAAGCTGAGCTGGCGTCTGCCCTTAACAATGGGAAACTGAAACTTTAACAGCACATCCTCCTGACCGTCTGTGGGCCGCAGGACGATGTGAAAAGGATATTGTGGATCCTCCAGCCGGTAGGTACCGCTGCCGCGGACGACAAAGGGCAGCTGGTCGGCAACCGCGTAGGTGCCATCGGCCTTAAAGCTTATCCTGAAGTGGTCGAGCAGCATACGGCTGCCCAGGTCTTCGCCGTTGCGTGTCAGCTGGATCACCTTCCAGTCGCCCGTAATATCTTTGGCCGGCTCTTCTGCCGGGATTTTGGCCAGCTCATCTGTGCAGGACTGTAGCCCAGCGCACAGGAGCATCAGCATCGGAAGCAGTCGTATCGTGTTCTTTTTCATCATTTTATTTTTTTCGTTTACCGTCGGCTGAGCGCTGCGGCAGCGCCCATTGCCGCATCTATCAATATCCGGGATTTTGAATCAGGTCGAGCGATTTGGCCACCTCAGACTGTGGTATCGGCCACAGGTACATTCGTTTGTCAAATACGCGTTTTCGTACGTTGATGCTGTTGTAAACCGTTCCCGCGGCCGTGCGCACCGGTTCTGTACCATGCAGCTGCCGGTTTTCAAGCGTTTCGGCCTGCCGCCACCGCCGCACATCAAAAAAGCGGTGTCCTTCAAAGGCAAGCTCCTTGTGCCGCTCGTTGTGGATGATGTCGCGCATGGCCGCCTGACTCAGGCCGGCAGGCAGCGCAAAAGGCTGCAGTCCTGCGCGCTCACGTATGGCTTCGACCGCCGCATACACCTCCCGGTCGGGCGCCGCCAGGTATTCGTTGCGGGCCTCGGCATAGTTGAGCAGGATCTCGGCGTAGCGGATGATAGGCAGGCAGCGCGGTGTATAGGTATTGAACCAGTCTGCTGCCACCTCGCGGTTGACCATCTTGTACGTATAGTATCCCGTCGGTGTACCGCGGTAGATGGCATCCTGCCCCGAGGTCACGTTGTTGGGATTGGTCTTATCGATGTAGATATTGACCGGCCGGCGGGCCAGCCCATCCCGGTGGAAGACCAGCGACTGGTCGCGCGTCACGGTATTGGCCAGGCGCGGATCGCGGTCGCGGTAAGGATTTTTAGGGTCATATCCCGAATTCGGGTCGTCGATGGGCAGACCGTTGCGCATGCCAAAGGCGTTGACCGTCTCGAGGTAGGGATAGGCTCCGGGGTTGCTGACACCGAAGGTCGGCGGATGCCAGATCCCCTCCAGTTCCCGGTTGGCCTCCTGCATCCTGGCCAGGATGTACTCCTCATTTTTGCGCAGCTGGAAGACCTGGTAAAAGCCAAATCCGGGCTCCGGATCGTTGTTGACATGCAGGCTATAGTGCCCCGACTCGATGACCTGGGCTGCTGCTTCCGCGGCTTTCTGCCAGCGGCCTTGGTCCGGTGCGGGGTAGGCGATCACTTCCCGCAGCGGGCCATCCGCGGCCAGTGGCTGACCGTTGAACAGCGGGCTGGCAGCATACAGCAGTACCCGCGATTTGAGCCCGTAGCAGGCCGCCCGGCTGACGCGGCCGTAGTCCTCGCCGGCATGCTCCCAGGGGAGGTCCTGCGCAGCGGCATCACATTCGGAGACGATGTAGTCCACGCATTCCGCAAAGGTATTGCGGGTGGCAGGTATCACATCCGAGGCCCGGTAGACACTGTCGCCCATCAGCGGGACTCCGCCGTAATGTTCCAGCAATATAAAATAATAGTAGGCCCGCAGAAAGCGGGTTTCGGCCTTCACACGCACCTTGATCGGGTTGCCAAAACGGGCATGAGGCAGATTTTTGAGCATAATATTCGCCCTGCGAATATTGGTGTAGGGTGTCCTCCAGGCATCATTCGTAATGATATTGGAATTGACCGTACCGGTGGCAAACTGGATGAAGGTGTTGATGCTGCCCAGTCCGGCGCCTTCGGCTTCATCCGTACTCGCATCGAGCCCCCCGCCGCCAAAACGTCGCGGTGCCGTCGCAAATCCGATATCCGCATAGATGCCCGACAGGAAATTGATGGTATACGTACTGTCGGAAAACACCACGCTTTCGTTTAGGTCAGAAGACTGTGTCTGATCCAGAAATCCCTGTTTGCTACAGGCTGCGCAGGCAACGAACGCCAGCACAGCATACACGAAATAGCTTTTGTTCATAATTGGTTATAAAACAGTGAAATAATATATTTTTATCCCTATTGGGCTTCAGGACCTGGTCCCTCCGCCCGATGTATTTCAGATACCTATTGCAGGCTGCTCAGTGAAAATGGCCGCGAAGCCGGAGCAGTTCCCCTTTCATAATTTGGCTGTGCCCCCATCACAAAATGCAGTTCGCCCCCTTGCAGGATATCACCGTAGGTGATGAAGTTTTTGTCGTACGGCACACCGTTGAGCTGTGCCGACTGGATGTAGACATGCTGCTCGCTGTTGTTGTCGGCACGGATCACAAACTGCCGTCCGTTGTCGAGCCTGATGGTCACCTTTTCAAAGAGGGGACTGCCAAAGACATACTGGTCCGTGCCCGGGCAGACACTGTAGATGCCCATGGCACTGAGCACATACCAGGAGGACATTTGTCCCTGATCTTCGTCGCCGGGATAGCCCCTTTCGGTCGCATTGTACAACCCGGAGGTGACCATCCGGCTATATTTCTGTGCCTTCCAGGGCTGCCCGCTGAAATTATAGAGGTACGGCACGTGCTGGGTCGGCTGGTTGCCATGCGCATACTGCCCCATCTTGGCCAGCAGCATCTCGCGCATCTCATGGATCTCCTGTTTGTAGGTTCCATAGTTGATGCGCTGCTCCATTGTGAAGAAGGTATCCAGCTTGGCATTGAAGCGCTCGGTGCCCCCGAGCAGATTGATCAGGCCGTTGACATCGTGCAGCACCGACCAGGTGTACTGCCAGGCGTTGGCCTCCGTAAAAGGGCCGCCCCATTCCACCGGATCAAAGGGCTCACGCCAGCTGCCATCCGGGAGGCGGCCACGCATAAAGCCTGCCGCCGGGTCAAACACATGTTTGTAATTGTACATCTGCCGCGCGAAAATATCCGCATAAAAGCTATTGCCTGTCATCTTGGCCAGCTGGTAAGCACAGAAGTCGTCGTAGGCATATTCGAGCGTCTTGGCCGTGCTTTCATGGATCTCACCATAGGGTATATAGCCTTTGGTAAAATAGTCTTTCCAGCCTTCGCGTCCATTGGAGCCACCCCACAAACCCTTGTTGGTCGCTTCATGGTAATAGGCTGCCAGTGCACTGTCGGGATTGAACGTGCGGATACCCTTTACCCAGGCATCGGTGAGCAGGGAGATGGCATGGTTGCCGATCATGACGCCCGACATCCCGGGATTGGACCATGTGGGGAAAAATCCCGCCTGCTGCTGCGCGTCCAGCAGCGACTGCATATAGCGGCCCTGCATCTCGGGGTGCAGGATATTGCTGAGCGGAAACTGCCCGCGAAAGGTATCCCAGAACCCATTGTCGGTATACATGTAGCCCGCGTGTACCTTTCCGTCATAAGGACTGAAATAGTAAGGCCTGTCCTGCCGGTCCAGCTCGTAGAACTTACGGGAAAACAGGTTTGCCCTGAACATGCAGGAGTAGAAGGTTGCCTTTTGCGCTTCGCTGCCCCCTTCGACGCGTATGCGGTTGAGCAGCTTGTTCCAGATGCCGAAAGCCTTGTTTTTGGTCTTCTCGAAGGTCCTATGCTGGCCCAATTCACGCTCCAGGTTGAGAGCAGCCTGCTCCGGGCTGATGTAGGAGGACGCTATTTTCACCTCCACCTTTGTGCCCGGGCGGAATTCCAGGTAGCCGCCCCGGCCCTTGCCGGCAGCATACGGCTGTCCTGCCTGCAGCGTTCCGTCCTCATTCGCCCAGGTGCCATAGGCCGTAAAGGGCTGACTGAACTGCAGCACGAAATAGTTGCGCATCTGCGGCGGCACAAAGCGGCCGTTGTGCACGTAACCGATGATCTTGCGCTGTTCGGGAATGATCCGGATTTCACTTTCCCCGAGAAAACCGTCGAGTACCAGAAATGCCTTTTCCTTTTTGGGGAAGCTAAAGCGCATATGAGCTCCCCTTTCCACAGGGCTCAGTTCGGCTTTAATGCCATTGTCAAAGCTGACCGCATAGTAGTGCGGTTTGGCCACTTCATGCTCATGGCTGAAGGCCAGCGCCCGCTGCTGCTCATCGACCTGCAGCTGTCCGCTGCCCGGCATCAGCGAAAATACCATATAGTCCCCCATCCAGGGGCTGCACTGATGCACCTGCTGAAAGCCCCTGATCTTGTCAGCCTTATACTGGTACTTCCAGCCATCACCGTTTTTGCCGGTCTGTGCCGAAAAGTAATGCACGGCAAAGGGCAGCCCCACCGTCGGGTAGGTATTGCCATAGGAAAGGCTCCACTCGGAGTCAGTGCCCTGCAGCGTATTTACATACTTGACCAGGTCCGCTTCCTGCGCCTGCAACCGGCAGGCAAGTAAAACGAGGACCCCAAACATCCATAATTTTAGTTTCATCATATCGCTTTTCTATTTTTTATCCGGATTGCGTCCTTTCCATTTCAGTACCTGCTTCTCGGCCTGCCCATACTGCTTCCACAGCAGCCGAAGGTCATTGTGTGCGGGATCCAGGTCGCTGATGCGGATTATTTTTTCCTCTCCCGGCATCAGTGTAAAGTAGTTGTCCGAGATCATCAGCGGCAGGATACGCTCTCCGGTATGGCCGTCCAGCATGCGCAGCCTGTTGCCAAAGGCCACGGTGCTGCCGGCATTACGGACGGTGAGTACCCGGCCTGAGCTGCTGCTATCGCTGCTGTCTACGCCCCAGCTGAAGTGCAGCTTTGCCGGGGGCAGGCTGTTGAGTGCTGTGTAGTCCAGTTCCCGCTGCCCATTGTGCCAGTAGAAATTTTCGGACAGCAGCTCCCCTGTGCTGCTGCGCAGCTGCAGCCTGATGAAATGCAGGTCCGACAGCGCGCGATCACTGCCGCCGCTAAGGGGGCCGAGGCGGAATACCTCCCGGGCCTCGTTGCTGGCAACCGAGGCCGTGGCCCGGCGGCTATAGCCGGGGACCTCCTGTCCCGACAGGTTAAAGACGCGGGCAGTCACTGAAGCCGAGTCCAGGTCCAGCAGGCTGGTGTTGATCACCTTGACACTGTTATTGGCCACGTTCCACTGCACATGCAGCGGTTCGCAGGCCTGTCTGGCCCCCCAGTAGGCGCCGGTCGCGTCGTAGTAGTAATCATAGGTCTGCCACACAAACGAAGGGTAGGCCGACTGGCTCATCCAGATCAGCAGCCCCGCAGCATCGTCCCAGAGTTTATCATTCCAGGCCTCGTACATGCCCTTCATGACTTCCAGGTTGAGGTACTGCGCTTTCTCGGCAAAAGCCGGCAGTCCGTCCGAGGGGCCAAATTGTGTATTGACCGCCGCCTTATACTGGATGGGACTGGCATTGGACGCTTCCTTACCAAAGAAATGCCGGTTCCATACGTTGTCGTCTTCGGACTTCAGCTGCTCATCCGAGGGCAGCGGCCAGAGCTGATCCTGAGGGATAAACTTGACGATGCTCTCATAGTTGGGAAAGGTTGCCGTCCCGATTTCGGTCCGCAGGCCATAGCCGTAGCTGCCGCTGTAAGGATAGGGCGGCTGGTTCCAGGCCAGGTTGCTGCCCGAGGTTTCGAAGTGATGCCTCGGCGGCTGATTGCCCCACCATCCGCTGCCCGACAGGCCATCCTGGTTGGAGCTGGATTTGTACAGGCGGTCGTTGTGGTCCTCGAGGGCCACGATGGAGCGCAGGTAGCTGTCGAGCTCCGGCTTGGGGCGCGTCTCATTGGCCCCGCACCAGATGGCGATACTCGGATGGTTGCGCAGCCTTTTGATCTTATCAAGGGCGTTGGCTTTGAAATCCGCGTCGCTGGCGACATCGTTGTAGGCCACATACAGCCAGAAATCGTCCCATACCATGATGCCGTAGCGGTCACAATAGTCGTAGAAGGCATCGTCGGTAATCGATCCCGTCCACAGGCGGATCATATTATAGTTCATGTCTTTGTGCAGTTTCACCTTGAGGCCATATTCCTCCCCGCGGCAGCGCAGCAGGTATTCGCTCATGCCCCAGTTGCCCCCCTTGAGGTACACCTTTTTGCCGTTGATGAAGAAGTTGAGCACCGGCCAGCCCGCACGGTTGCGGACATACTGGTACTCATATTTGCGGATGCCAAACTGGATCCGCTTCCGATCCGACAGTTGGCCGCCGGTCTTCAGCGTCAGCTCGCAGCTGTACAGATGCGGCTCGCCGTAGCCGTTGGGCCACCACAGCCTAGGCTGGTGGATTACAAACTCCTTCACCTCATTGCGGGTAATGTATATCTTCTGTCTGCTATGCGCTGCGATGGACAGCTTTTTGCTGAAAGGGATGCCACCGGGCTGTATGAGTCCGGTCAGCTCGATCTGCTGTGTGCTGTCGCTGGCATTGTTGATGTCGGTGGAAAACTCCAGGTAAGCAAATTCGTTGCTCTCGAGGTCCGAGCGCATCCAGGGATCTTCCAGCGTGACGGCACCTGCGGAGCGCAGCGACACATTGCCCGTAATACCCGCCAGGCGTCCCGGCACATAAGGCATCCAGTCCCAGCCCGCTGCCGCCAGATACGTCGGACTCGCGGTCACCCCGAAGGCTTCCTTGTCGCTGCGTGTCTTTTTCTGGTCCGCATCGCTGATCAGCACAGCGACCGTGTTGTCCGCCCCTTCGCGCAGCAATGCCGTGACATCAAACTTGCTGCGCAGCATATGTCCGCTCACATCCCGGGTCGATGTTGCCGTCCCCGACAGCTTCACCCCATTGAAGAAGAAGTCCGCATAGCGGTTGGTATTGTCAAACTGCAGCCAGATGCGCTGTCCCTTGCTGTAGCCCGCAGGCAGCCGAAAAGTACCCCGGTACCAGAAGGGCCGGTTAAACAACTTTTCGTCCACCCGATAGATATTGTCCGCATAGTTGGGATCCGGCACCAGCCCCTGACTGACATAAGCCGTAAAGACCACCCCCGGGACAATGCCCCTGACGGGGTCTTTCAGCACAAAGCCGGGCTGCGAAATTTCCAGCCCCGACTGCGGCACTTCGTCCTTGGGCTTGATCTCCCAACGGACGGCCGTATTGCTGCTATTGAGCGACAGCTCAGGTACCTGAGCCCTGTTCGGGGCAGCCAGCAGGAGCAGCAGCAGGATATAAATTAATCGTGTCATTATTAGATTCCCCAATTTTTATTGGGACGCGGTCCCATATACAGTTCCAGGGTGGCTCCCGCCACCATGTCTTTAAAATCAATATAACTTTTGTTGTACGGCTGACCATTCAGCTTCGCCCGCTGGATATAGCAGTTGGCCTCCGAGTTGCCATGGGCGATGATGCGGAAGGCCTTTCCCGGAAAATATACCGGGTCCAGTGCAAAGACCACTTCCTCCAGCAGCGGGCTCGTGATCTCGTAGCGCGTCGATCCCGGACAGGAAGGATGTATGCCCGTAGCCGCCAGTACGTACCAGGCCGACATCTGGCCCACGTCTTCGTTGCCGACAATCCCCTCGACCGAATTGCTGTAAGCCCGGTTGCAGATCAGGCGTGTCCACTTCTGCGTCAGGTGCGGCGCCTGCAGGTGATTGAACAGAAAAGGAATTAGGTGCACCGGTTCGTTGGCGTGATTATAATATTCGTTCCACAGCATATTTTCGGGTGTCTTTTCAAAAAATTCCGTCAGGTCGGCCAGGGTCTTGTCCCTGCCGCCCATCAGCTCGATCATGCCGGGGATATCGTGCGGCACAAACCAGCCCTGCTGGTAGGGGTTGCTTTCGATGGTGCCGTACCATTCCTTGGTGCGGGCATTCTCGGGCCAGTCCTCCCAGGATCCGTCGGCCCTGCGCGGCCTGAACCAGCCCTTCTGCGGATCAAAAATAGCGCGGTAGGCCCTGCTTTTGGTTCGGTAAGCCTGTTCCGTGGTCCGGTCACCGAGCTCTGCCGCCAGCTGGGCGATGCACCAGTCGGTGTAGGCATACTCCAGCGTGTTGGATATGCTGAGTGCGCCCGCGGTATAGCCCAGGGAATCATTGCCAAAACGCCGTGAGGTATTGACCGCATAGCGCAGCGCCTTGTGGGCATCATAGCCACGGATGCCCTTGGCATGTGCATCTGCCAGCACCGAAAGTGCGGGGTTGCCGATCATACAGCCCGAGTAGGCATTTAAGAGCTCCCAGCGTTCAAAATATTCCTTTCCCGACTGCTCCGCCAGGCTGATCAGCGAATTCAGCTCATCGTTTACCAGCGCCGGATTGACCAGCGTCTGCAGCGGGAACTGCGAGCGGAATACATCCCAGCCGCTGAAGATCGTGCGCTTGGTGAAGCCCTCACTCCGGTGGATCCGGCGGTCGCCACCGATGTAGCGGCCGTCGACATCCGTAAAAGTCCGCGGATCGATCATGGTATGGTACAGCGCCGTATAGAAGATGGTCTTCTGGTCCGGCGTGCCGCCGCGGATATCGACCTTTGACAGCTGCGTATCCCAGAGCGCCTCCGCTTCGGCGCGGATGCCGTCAAAGTCTTTGCCCTCCATCTCAGCCCTGAAATTATTTTCGGCGCCCTGCATATCCACAAAGGAGATCCCCACCTGCAGGTTGACCTGCTCACCCGCATGGGTGGCAAATTCGGAGAAAAACCCCAGATGGCGCCCTTGCATGGCGTCGATGCCCCGGGTCACGGTTGCTGCCGCCACGCGGGCCTGATAGGCAGGCGAGACGACATCGTCGCGCTTGCGCTTCCAGTCTTTCGGAATATCGGCAGACCAGACGCCATAGTTTTTGAGCGGTTTGTCAAAACGTGCGTAGAAGTATACCGTATAATCGGCTTTGCCATCGCCATCCCCCCAGCCGCCGCCCTCGGGTGTGCAGCGCATCCAGCCGCGGATGCTATGATCGTCGGCTTTCTGTACATACTGTTCCACGGAAGTGCCGCCCACCCGGCGCGCCAGGTCGATCTGTATCCGCGACTGCCTGTTTTCGGGAAATGTAAAGCGGAGCATGCCACTATGCGGCGCTGCCGTGGCCTCCACCTTGATGTCATAGCGCCCCAGGTGGGCGGCATAATAACCGGCTCTGGCCGTTTCGCGCTGCTTATCATAGGGCGAACGGTAGCCCTGCAGGCTGCCATCCTCCTTTCCGGCGATGGTATGCAATGTCCCCGTGGTGGGCATGACCAGGAAGTTGCCCAGGTCGCCGTACCAGCCCACGCCGCTCATCTGCGTGAAGGCAAAGCCTTCGATGGTACGGTGCTCATCGCTATATCCGGGGCTGTTGTCGCCGCCGGTGATCGTATTGGGGCTCACCTGCACCATGCCGTAAGGTGTCGTTGCCCCCGGAAAGGTCTTGCCCAGACCGTGGTAGACGCCCGCAGCTCCGGTGCTGGTGCTGGCGCCGATAAAAGGATTCACATAAGCTGTCGGACTGGGCACATGCCGATGGCCGCGGCTCGCACAGGAAGTGATCCCCAGTGCCAGTGCGGCGATACAACAGGTGAGCAGTCCAGTTAATTTATTCATATCTATTCGTGCATTTTACAGGTTAAGGATTGATCAGGAAAGTCTGGATGCCATACGGCGGTATTTTCACATTGAAGGCCGTTTCCTGCTGTTTTTTCTTTGTCAGCGCCACCTCACCGAGGTCGGCGCCGTTGAGCTGCACCGCCCGCAGGGCACGCAGCGGAAAATTCAGGCTCAGCCCGGCATTGCTTGCATTGGGCTGCCCGTTGTACAGGCGCAGCTTGAGCTGCCCCTGATCGAGGTGCAGCGCCGAAATCTCCAGCGGCCCCCCGGGCAGGCGGACCAGCTGCCGGTCGTGGACGTCCAGCTGCCGGTGATACCTGGCTACCAGCGGCTCGTTCCAGGCATTGCTGTGTCCGGCGATATCGGCCTCGAGCCAGTTTCCCCGGTGTGGGATCAGCGCATAGCGCATATGCAGGGGGCCTGTGATGCTGTAGTCCATACCCCAGAGGCCCTTGCCCGAGTACTGGGCGGTCAGGCTCAGCGGAAAGTCACTGCCCTGCGCATACGAGCCCGTATGGTCGGTCAGCACCGCCAGTCCCCGCTGCCCACCGGCATCGTAGAGATCCAGCCAGTGCAGCACCACGTTGTTTTTGATCTGGTCCCACTGCCCGAAATGCGTATCCTCGAGCCGGCTTTCGGTCACGTCAAAAGGTGCATCTTTAAACACTTTGCCCCCGGCAAAATCCACCGGAAACATGACTTTCAGCTTGTAGCGGTCGTCGGTAAACGCCCGTCTGTTGTCCGTCCAGCGCTCCTGCTGCCGGTATTCGCCTATGCCCACATTGCCTTTCCAGTCGATACGCAGGTCCATATCGATACGCTGCTGGCCAGCCTCCAGCGCGAGCTGCTGCACAAAAGGATGGCCGTTGATCTGGCCTTTTATTTCGACAAGCGTGCTCAGCGCATCATCCCGGAGGATCCGGAATACTGCCGGATGGTCTTTGGAAGAGTGAAATTTGCCCTCCTCGTAAAAGTGTCCGGCGATCTCGCCCATGCGGTATGCCCCCTGCTGGGCGGCAAATTCCTGATTACCGGCAAATTTGGCCTTCAGGCTACGGATGGTGCCGCCCTGTTTTCGGTCGAGCACGATCCGGTACATATCATTTTCGAGGATGCAGTTGCCCTCTGCATCAAACTGCACCCCCTTATGCGGAGCCCTGCTGCCGGAACCGGCAGCCAGGCGGTAGGTCGCATAGCCAAAGCCCTGCACCGTCGCCTTAAATTCCAGCTGCTGTCCCAGGGCCGTCCGCTGCTGCCGGCTGGGGATCAGCTGCCCGCGGCTATCCAGCACCCGAAGCTGCCCCATAGCCGCGGGCAGGGCCACCTGCACCAGGTCTGTGCGGGGCGCCGCAAGCGTATTGTACACCCTGACATAGCCCGGAGCCTGGCGGTCCGGCGCCACGACGGCGTACGCTGCATCCGCGGCAGCAATAATGTCTTCGGCGGCAGCAATGCTGCTGTCTGTCCACTGGCGGATCGCCTGTGCCCAGGTCTGGCCCTTATGCAGACGGTTGTAGGGCACGATCCATGAGTCGTGGTGCTGGGCCAGCATCAAGGTCCGCCAGGCCTCGTCCATACGGCTGCTGTCGGGGACAAAGCCCCGCTCGATATAGGCCATGGCGGCAATCTTTTCGGCCTGGATCATTTTATTTTCTGCGGTGCGCACCTGCTGTGCGATCTGCTGCAGCACCTGGCTGCCCCACATCAGGTTGACCAGCAGGTCCTCCTGGCTCAGGCGCCAGTCCGGTGCAGGCTGTCCGGGAGCCACGGCCTTAAAATATTCAGTCCAGGTGCTGTAACGCACCCCATTTGGCAGCTCATTGCCGCCACCCAGCCAGGGGCCCTTGTCCCAGCCCGCATCCTGATAACACATGCCGACGGGATTGCTGATCCCCGCATCAAAGCAGCTCTTCCAGTAGGAGGATGTATTGGCCCAGGCCGTGGTCTGCCAGGTGGAATTTTGCTCCAGTGCCTCATTGGCATAGCGGGGCACGGTCAATATGCCCGTCCCGTCGGGGCCTACCCAATTCAGGAAGGCGCCCCCATGTGCCCGTGTGTAGCCGCCCCAGCAGGTGTTGGGGCATTTGAGCACGGCATAGTCAAAGCCAAACTGCCGCAGCAGCTGCGGCAGGCTGCTGGTAAAGCAAGGTTCTTCCACGGCATAGGTCGTAAAGCGGATATCCGGAAAATGCCGGCGGTAGCGGGCCATGCCATAGGCAAACTGCCGGATGATGCTTTCGCCCGAGATGTTGTAGAGGTAAGGCTGTGCATAGGTCGGGTTGGTAAAGTCCAGCCGCGGATCCGTGCTCCACTGCCTGAGGCGGGCATAGCCCGCCGGATCCTTGAGCCTAACGGTATCCCAGGTTTCGGGCTCGATCTCCAGCCCGACACGCCATGCCGGCTGCTTGTCCAGGTGGTCAAGCATAAAGGAGGTGACCCAGAGCGGGTAATGCCCATAGATGCCACCGTGATAGCCATCCACAAAATAAGGTTGCTGCGCCCATAGTCCCGCTATAGGGGCCAGCAGCAGGCAGAGCCCGGTCCAAAAACGCTGTCGTGCTCCCATCATTTATTTCTTTGCCGGCACCAGGCGGATGCGATGTTTTACAGGCTGGTTTACTTCGTTCATACGGCGCTGCAGGTCCTCGATCTGGCTCTGCCAGGCCGCCCGCACTTCGGGATGCATCGCTTTGGCATACAGGTCCCTTTTGGCGCGTAGCCAGCCATCGTTGGCCACGTGCTGGTCCATGACTTCGATCGCCTTGCGGTTGTCGGCATTCAGGAGTCCCCGGGGCTGGAAAAAGTTGTACTGCACCCAGGCCAGATCCCGAAAGCGGCGTTCGATCTCCCAGCGTTCCTCGTTGAGGTACATGACCTTGAGGGCCTGCTGGTACTGGGGAGTCCGCGTCTGTGCGGCCAGGTTGATCCCTTTTGCCAGGTCCGCTGCGGACCAGGTGCCGATCTGTTCGTCATCTATCCAAAGGACCTGGTCGCCCCGGAGGCCTTTGACCTGCAGGGTTTCGCGGTTCATCTCCTCCATGAAGGGCACGATCCCGACGGCATCGTGCTGACTGTATCTGGCGCCCCAGCCCCGTGCCGTGGTATCCAGCGGATAAGGCAGTGCCGCCGCGAGGTAGTCAAACTCCAGTGCAGCTGCCGAGCGGCGCAGCCCGTCCACCCTACAGTTGCTGGCCTGCTCGACCCGCTGCCGGGCCGCATCGACGGTCACCGTGGCGACCTCACGGCCCGCAAAGCCCTGAGCTTTTAAAAATAGGTAGGCCATGACCATATGCCCGTTGTTGTCCGGATGCACCCTGTCGCTTCCCGAAATCGTAAAACCGGGATCCTTTTGCTGGCCCTGCACATTGATGGCGGTAATAGGTTCATTAAAATCAAAGAATTCCCAGCCGTTGGCCCTGGCCGATTCACGCTGAAAATCGACGATGCGCTGCATGGCCTTATTTTTATTCTTAAACGGCGTATTGTCCTTGATCTGCACGGTCTCATCATAAGGCGTACTGCCCAGCAGCACCAGCCGTGTACCCACCAGCTGTTTATAGCGCTTTTCCATGTCCTTAAAGGCCTCATGGGATTCCCTCACCTTGGTATCCGCAAACACCTGTGGTTCGGCGCCATTGTACTCGAAATAGCCCGAGTCATTCATGCCGAAGGTGGTGATCAGCACCGTGGGCTTTTTGCTGAACACGTCGCCATCCAGGCGTCGCAGCATCTCCACCACCCGGTCGCCCCCGATGCCCGCATTGAAAAATTGAAGCTTCAGTCCCGGAAAGCGGGTGAGATAATACAGCCAGATATACGCGTGATAATGGCCCCCATCGGTAATGCTGTTGCCGAGGAAGACGACACGGTCGCCATCTTTAAAAGGCGCGATCTGTTGCCCCAGGCCACGGAGGACCGTTCCCACAGAGAGGAGAATGCTCAGTCCCGCTAAAAAGAGTTTTTTAGAATATGTTCCCATAAGATTAATATTGTGACGCCGGCAGTGTATCGCAGTGATAGATTTATGAAAATTGGTCTTTGCACGGGCGTCATTTCCCTTGGAACAAATGTATAACGCAGGAGCCCCACCTGAATCTGCAGGTAGGGCTCCCGGTAAATGATTTTAAACCTAAAAAGCAATCAATATACTAAAAACCAACAACTTACATTAAGCCAAAAATCAGGATTTGGTAAATGTTTTGGAATCAGTTTGTCGGTACAGCACCCAGTTTTCGGACCTTATCCTCAAAATGCTCGCTGTCGCCGAGGGCTTTGCTCTTGACTTTGCTCTTGTAATTGTATATGGTCTGCATCGAATAGCGCAGGAATACGGCGATCTGGTGAACGTCCGAAATCCCCAGGCGGATCAGCGCGAAAATACGGAGTTCGGTATTGAGCCGGTCCTTCTTGAGCTGGTAGCGTTGCTCGGGCCTGAGCAGGCTGTTGAACTCGTCGACAAAATGGGGATACACTTCGAGGAAGGTACGATCGAAATCTGTATACAGGTCCTGCGCATATTTCTCCAGCGATTCGCCGGAGGAGGTGAGCTGCAACAGGTCATCCAGCTGCCGGCTTTTGAGCTTGCGGTGTACATTCTTCCGGAACTCGTCCAGCTTGTCGAGATATACCGCACACTGATTGATATAATATCCGATGTAGCGCTCACGCACGAGGTTGGCTTCATCCAGCTTACGGTTGACCAGCGTAAGCTGCCCGTTGGTCACATTGAGCTTTTTGCGGGCGCGGGACACGCTGCGGATCTGCTTGAAGAGGAAATAGAGCGTCAGGATCAGGATCACCGCAAAGGCGCTGATCACGATGGCATACATGCGCAGATTTTTGCGCTGCTGCTCAATCTTGGACAGGTAGGTCGCCTCGATGATGGGCTGAGTGCGGGCGATGACGGTGTTTCTGAACCGTGAGTTATAATAGTTTGCGTCATCCAGCGCTGCCTGGATATAGGTAAAAGCACGGTTGACATCCCCTTTCTGGTTGAGGTAAACCGCGAGGGTGAGCAGCGATTCGTTCTCTTTGATGGCCAGGCGCACATCGGTGATGGCCGCCAGGATCAGATACTGTTCGGCCTCCTGCATCTGCCCCAGCTCTTTATAGATCAGGGCCAGTCCCATCGCGGCCATGCCATAGCCATGCGTATCCGGCTTTTCGCCGGCAAAGAGCCGCAGCTGGATATCCTTTGATTCCCGGAATCTGCCGGCCGCCTTCAGCGCAAAGGATTTTTCTTTCAGGTACATTTCCGAATTGCTGTCCAGCAGGCCCATCAGGCTGCTGCGGGACTGTGCAATGGCCCGTTCGTAGTCGGCCGTATAGCGTGTATTGTCGGTATACTTGATCAGGTTTTCGTAGTAGCGGATATTGCTCCAGTGATACAGCACCTTGAGGTGATTGGGCAGCCGGCCGTAGTCGATCTGCTGCAGCACATCTGCAGCCTGCGTGAACAGGCCGGAAATGGCCCGTACAAAGGCCAGCTTGGCGCGGCTCTCGCTCAGCAGCATCTTGTCGCCCAGCTGCTCCGCAATGTCGATATTATGCTCAATGTAGGCCAGGGCAGAATCGCAGTTTAACGTCTGAAATTCAAAAATAAGCTGATTCTGGATATCATACCGTTCTTTTAAGGAAGACTGCCGGCTGAGTTTGTGCCTGACCGCATCGATCTGCCCGATCTTGCGGCTGAGGTAAGCAGGCCTGTCTTTGATGGCCCCGTCCAGCACGCGCAGCAGCGAGTCGACGTTTGCCGCAAAAGAAGATGTACAGTTCGCTATCGCAAGGATACAGACAAGAATAATATGTTTCGCTTTCACAGGTATGTAATTGATCAATCCAAGCCAAAGATAAACAAAAATTTATTGCTTTATCGATGCGCCGTGCGGACAAACATAGTGAGACTCCGGATCTGCATCACATCATCTGCAGGCCCGATTTCCGAAAGGGATCCAGTGCCGGATCATTGGCATCCAGATCGGTGATCAGAGCGGATAGCGCATCCAGATCGCAGACCCTGAAGTGCTCGGTCTGATAAAGCTTATTCTGAGCGGCCAGTGCGACGGTCCTTTTGGCACATTGCAGCATCACTTTTTTCGTCTCACCATCGGCAGCCGATACCGCCGATACCCCCAGCTGCGGATCCACCGCGCAGGTACCCATAATAAAGAGGTCTGCGATGTATTTGGCCGCTTCCGCGCAGGTCGTCATGCCCGAGGTGATGGCCAGATCCGGCTCATAATTTCCGCCGAGCAGTACCAGTTCCACCTGTTTGAACTTTTCGACGATGGTGACAACCGACAAGTTGTTGGTAATGATGCGGATGCGCCTTTCGAGCGGCATGCTGCTGATCATCGCCCAGACCGTGGTGCCGCCATCTACAAAGACGGTCATGCCATCTTTGAGCAGCTGCTGCGCCTTCATCGCGATAATATCCTTTTCGCGGGTGAGAAAAAACTGCCGGTCATGGAAGGTCAGCGGATCTTTTTCGCGCAGCATGGCACCGCCCCGTGTCTTGGAAAGCAGGCCATTGCGGTACAGGACGTCGATGTCGCGGCGTATGGTATCCTCCGATACCCCCAGCAGCAGGGCCAGCTCCTCAAATTTGACCTTCGCCCTGCTGTTCAGTTCACGGAGAATGATCTCAAAGCGTTCTTCCTTTAACATGATGCTACTTTTTGAATCTATAGATAAGGGCCACCATTACAAAGAGCAAAGCTATTGTTTCGAAGGCAATAGTCAAAGAAAAATGGTGGGCGATAAAGCCCAGCAGCGCCGGCCCCACGAGCTGCCCTGCGTAGCCGATCGTGGAAATGGCGGGAATGGACACCGTGGGCGACAGTCCGTCGATGCGCCCGCCCTCACTGAAAAATACCGGCACAATGTTGGCCGCGCCCATGCCCAACAGGACAAATCCGGCCATCGACAAGGCGATCCAGGGGCTAAACAGCAAAACAAAAATCCCCAGGGCAGCCAGCAGGCTTCCGCCGATGACGACCACCATGCTGCTGAGCCTGCTGATCAGCGCATCCCCCTGTAGCCGCATGACTGCCATGGCCACCGAAAACGCCGCATAGCCGATACCCGTAAATTCAGGTGGCAGCCCTTTGCTGTCCCGCAGCAGCACAGCACTCCAGTCCAGCATGGCCCCCTCAGACAGGAAGGTGATGAAACAGAGCAGTCCCAGCACCAGCACACTGCCCCGTAGCCATTGAAAACGGCCCTGTGCGGCAGCAGCCTCATCCACATGCGAATATTGTCGGATCACCTCCTTTTCGGCAGCATGGCTCAGCAGCTGCGGATACTGAACAGCCAGTAAGACGATCAGCAGGGCCGAAATGAACATGGCGGCGTAGATGGGATCAAGGCCCATCTTCATTAAAAAACCCAGCCCGATCGACCCAAAGAGACCACCTACACTGTACAGACCGTGCAGGGACGACATCACCGGCCGGCCAAAGGCATTCTGCACCTGTACGCCGTGCGCGTTCATGGCCACATCCACCGTACCGATGCTCCCGCCGAATAGCAGCAGCACCAGGGCCATCAGATACGGATCCGACACCAGCAGCAGAAAAGGCAGTATGAGTGCCGACAGCAAAGCCGACACCAGTATCACCTTGCGGCTTCCCACCCTGCCGATCAGATAGCCCGAGACGGGCATCATCAGCAGAGCCCCGCCGCCCAGAAAAAGCAGCAGGATACCCAGTTCGGCTTCATTCATGCCCAGACGGTCCTTGGCAAAAGGTACCATCGGAGCCCAGCTTGCGATTGCCAGTCCGCAGACCAAAAATATACACTGTGTCGCTGTCTTTGCTTTTTGTATCGTTCTATCCATTCTCATTATCTGTAGCTAATTTTGCAATATTATGCAATTTTGCATAATATTGCAAATAAACATATCTAAAATGAACAGCGATGAGAATAGAACATCTGGCGATCTGGGTCGATGACCTGGAGACGATGCGCCAATTTTACGCGACCTACTTTGGTACGTCGAGCAGTGCGAAGTATACCAATGCGAGCAAAGGATTCAGTTCCTATTTCCTGACATTCAGAGATGGGGGTGCGCGGCTGGAACTCATGCACCGAAGCGGTATCGCCGCTGCGCCGCCCAGCAGGGGCAGCAGCAAGGGCTACACCCATATTGCCATTCAGGTGGGGAGCCCCGCGGCCGTGGATGCGCTTACCGAGCGCCTGCGTGCCGACCACTATAGCATCGCCGGAGAACCGCGGACCACCGGCGACGGCTATTACGAAAGTGTGGTATTGGACCCCGAAGGCAATCCCATCGAAATTGTGGCCTGATGCATCACACGGGAGTGCCCGATCGCGTTCAGCGACTGATCTTCCCGATAGGATTGTCCTTTGGCCGGCACACAGAATCGCCTTCGCTTTAGCGGACGCCCCTCATTCTGCATCCTGTCAGCATTTCAGCGAAAAATTGACAGTTTTCAGGAAAAAATTTCAGCTTTTGGCGATCGGTATTTTTTTTGCGGTACTTTTTATACAGTCGCAGGACTGTATGTGTAAAGAACATTAAATTAATTGTTTTCACTTCAAAAAAGGAGGTTATGATGAAACTCGCAAAAAGAAACTGGAACAATTTACCGATGTTTATGCCCATGTTTGAAGATTTTAACCGTGAGCTGTTAAACTGGGGCAACAGCAATTACTCATCTACAAGTACCACCGTTCCGGCGGTCAATATCAAAGAAAATGGAGATGCCTTTGAGGTCGAAGTCGCCGCACCCGGTATGGCCAGGGACGATTTTAAAGTTACCCTGGACGGCAATCTGCTGACCATTTCCTCGGCCAAAGAAGAGAAGCATGAGGAGCAGCAGGACAACTATACCAGGCGCGAATTCAGCTACCAGTCGTTTCAGCGGAGCTTTGAGCTGCAGAAGGACGTGGTCGATCAGGAAAATATCGAAGCCCGCTATGAAAATGGTATGCTCAAGCTGACCATCCCCAAAAAAGAAGAGGCCAAACGGAAAGAACCACGTACCATTCCTATTTCATAAACTATACTTTAGACTGTCATCTCAAGTTGGTCTCCCTGCGCGGAGACCAACTTTTTTAATTGTGTTCAACAGGCTATTGAAAGGTTATATATAATGAAAAAATCAGACTACCATATCGAAGTGCTGATGCCCTGCCGGGGCGGACAGGTCGAGATTGCCCGCTTTGACCTGGGCAGCTGCAGCAGTATTGTGCACGAACTGTTTGACGAGCTGCTGGGGGAGCCCGCATCCTCAGGCAAGCGGCTGCTGCGCATCAACCTGATCCTGAATGGAGCCGGCGCAGACCGCAGGCAGGTCCGTTCGGTCTACTGTACCCTCGACGAACTGGCCGAAAATACCAAGGCCATCATCAAAAAAGCATTCCGCGTGCTCAATATGGAAAACTCCGTTTCGTAGCGCCAAGGCAGCTCCGCCAGCATTCATAAACTCATGTGCAGCAGCGGATAGGCTTTGCCCTGTCCGTCCAGCGGCGACCGTTTGACAACGTGGAATCCCATATGTTCATAAAAGTCGACGGCCTGCCTGTTCTGCTCGTTGACATCCACCCTGGTGACCTGCAGCTGCTCCATGGCGTGCACAAGCAGCTGCTTTCCGATGCCCTGCCCCCTGTGGTCGTTGTGCACAAACAGCATCTCCAGACTCGGGCCCGCTATGCCCATAAAGGTGGTCAGGCTGCCACCGCTTTCATAGCCCAGCAGAGTGACCTGCCCAAAATAGAGCGGCAGCTGCTCCCTATAATAGTGAAAATCCTCTTGGCGGAGAAAGTCGTGCGTATGCAGCACGGCACTCTCCCATATTTTTATCAGCACCGGGTATTCGGCGGCTTCTACTGTCCTGATCATACCGGGCAAATCTAAACACAAAAAGTGTGATTTCTGCCCCAAACGTCGCTTTCTTTCAAAGACTAAGCGTTTTCGCCTAATTTTCTATGTATTTAGGTAAACAATTATCCAATTTTTTAAAACAATTTTCAGTATCTTTACGTTAGAAAGATCAAGATACCAGCGATCACAGCCTTTTTGCACCTAAAGACTTTGGCAAAGATGAATGATGAAATAGATGAACTAAGGTTAAAAAACGACGAACTATCCGATTTTTTTGAAAATGCGTGCGTACCGTTCCGTCGTGTTAACGGCAATGGCATTATTATATGGGCCAATCAGGCTGAGCTCGACTTACTGGGGTATACCCGGGAAGAGTATATCGGCCATTCTATGCGGGATTTCCATGCCGATCCCAAAGCCATGGAGGAAATCTATGTGCGGCTCTTAAATAACGAGACCATACAGGACTTTCCTGCCCGCCTTCGCTGTAAGGACGGGACATTCAAACACGTGGAGATCAGCTCCAATGCGCTGTTTGTCGATGGCAGGTTTATCCATTCACGCTGCATTACCAAGGACGTCACCAAGGCCGTGGAGAACGAAGCACGGTGGATCGAACAGGAAGAACGGAAAAACAAGATCCTGCAGCTGCTCAAAAAAAGCGAGGAGCGCCTGCGGCTGGCCATAGCAGCCACCGACCTGGGCACGTGGGACTGGGATTTTGAAACCTCAAAAGTCTATTTTTCGTCCGAAGCCAAGCAGATCCTGGGACTCAGCTACGATGAGAGCAGCATCTTTGGCGTATTGAAACAGATCCATCCCAAGGACCTGACCGTCATCGAAGAGGTCATGCATCAGCTGCAAAACACCACAAGCGATAAACATTTTAATTTTACCTGCAGAGTCGTTAAGCCCGAGCATAAAATCCTGTGGATCGAGGTCCGCGGCATCGCCCTGCTGGAGGGTAACACCAAGATCAACCGGATCATCGGATCGGTACTGGATGTCACCGAGCGCAAGACGGCCGAAGTCAATAATGCCCAGTTGGTCGCCATCGTCAACTGTTCCAACGACGCCATTGTCGGCAAAACACTGGACGGCATCGTCACGAGCTGGAACCACGCTGCGGAACAGATCTTCGGCTTTTCGGCCGCGGAAATGATCGGGCAGCCGATCCTGAAAATCATCCCCGAAGAGCGGCACGAGGAGGAAGAATATATTTTGCAGCGCATGCGGGCCGGTGAGTCCATCAAACATTTTGAAACCAAGCGCATCACCAAAAGCGGCAAACTGATCGATGTTTCGCTGACGATATCGCCCATCTCTGCAGGCGGCAAAGTCACCGGCGTCTCGAAGATCGCCCGGGATATCACCGACAAAAAGCAGGAGGAGCGCAAGCGAAACGATTTTGTCTCAATGGTGAGCCATGAGCTGAAAACACCCCTGACCTCGATACTGCTTTCGGCGCAGGTGATGCAAAAGATGAGCAGCCAGAACAAAGATACTATGGGCATGAAGATGGCATCAAAAATCGAGAATCATGCCAACCGGATGATTGCGATGATCCGCGATTTCCTCAGTCTGGCCCGCATTGAAGAGAGCAAAATACAGCTGCGCAAGGAACATTTTCAGGTAGGACAGATGATGCAGGACGTGAAGGAGGAGGCCGAACTGATGGCCAGAAATCATGAGATCCATGTGCTATGTGAACCGACCTCGACGATCTTTGCGGACCGCGATAAAATCGGGCAGGTACTCAACAATCTGGTCAGCAATGCCATCAAATACTCGCCCAAGGGAGGCCGGGTAACCATCGGCTGCGAGCAGGTCGATGGCACACTGCGCATCTATGTACAGGATGAGGGCGTGGGCATCAGCCCGGCCGACCAGCAGAAATTATTTGAACGTTTTTACCGGGTAGAAAACGAGACGGTGACCAGCATATCGGGCTTCGGTATCGGCCTCTACATCGTGGCCGAGATCCTTAAGTACCACGGTACCAAGATCGAGGTGGAAAGCGAACCCGGGCAGGGCCCTGTCTTTTCGTTCAAGCTGCCACAGGCCTAGGGGTGAACGGTAGATAACCGCGGGAGCATCCAACATAACTGACAGCCAGGCGCCAAGCGACTGCGCACATTACCGGCTAGCGGCTATAAACAGCCGGTAGCGGCCATCGAACTGACGATAGACATCAGTATGGTATCCCCCTTGAAGAGTATCGTCCGGCCCCTTGAAGAGTATCCGTCCGGCCCCTCTCACCTTTAGGACGGTAGACCGTGTCAATCGCCCAGCACATTGGAATTGATAAACTCAAAGAAATCCTTATAAATCTTTTTATCACCCGTGGGCAGCCTCTTGTCCGTCAATGTCATACGCACCTCCCCTTTTTCATAACTGTAAAAGAAACTGATATTGATCACAAAACTCTGGTGTATCTGCTTGAACCATCTGACCGGTACCACCTCCAGCACCTGCCGCATCGTATTATTGGATTTGAGCCGCTCGCCATTGATCATGTGGAATATGATGGCACCATTGGCACTTTCGATGTACACGATATTTCTCATCCATACGGCGACCCGTACATAGCGAAAGCCCATCCGGATCATAAAATAGTAGCTATAATCTTCGAGGGAATCGTTCGCTGATACGGGCAGCAGCCTGCTGAGTTCATCATCCAGTCTGCGCAACGCGCCACAGAGCCTGCTTTTCGACACCGGCTTGAGCAGCACATCGACCAGCCCGATATCATAGCCCGGATCCTCATACTGCTCATGAGCCGTATACAAGATTGTTTTGAGATTGGTTTTCGGTAAAGTCCTCAGAAAATCAAAGCCGTTGGTGCGTCCCAGTTCGACGTCAAGGATCATAAAATCCACCTGATTGACGCGCAGGTAGGTCTTCGCTTCCTTCGGATCGTTAAATGTTTTTAAAATATGTACATAACCGATGTCCTCCATCAGCGCAAGGAGATCATCAATGCTGCTCTGTTGATCGTCGATAATGACGCCAGCCCATATTCTTTTCATTTTATATGATATGTTTAGTTTGCTCTTGCTCCCGTTTCCACTACCTGTATATCCATCATCAGCTCATAATGCTCATCCGCCTTCTTTTCCGCCATCGTAAAGCCGTCGCCATAAATGTATTTCATGCGCGCCCGCAGATTGCGCAGGCCGACGCCGTGACTCGGCGTCCGGGCGGCGCGGTTGCGCTTTCTGTTGCTGACCCGTATCGTATATCCACTATGTTTTACCTGCACGTCAATGCGGGCCGGACAGCTGCAATCCGCAATATCCGCATGCTTGAATAGGTTGCCCACGAGCGTCTGCAAGGTCGTGGGCGGAATGGTAAACCGCATCAGATTGCCCGTCGTGTGCACATCGATAAAAAACGGCGTCGTCTCCACCGTACGCTGTATCTTCAGAAAGCGCTGCAACGCCGCCACCTCGTCGGCCAGCAGCACACATCTGACGGCAGATTCATTATGCGCATCCATATAAAATTTCATCAGCTTGTAGGTCTCTTCCACCTGTGCTGCCAGTTCCCTGTCCATGTGAAGAAGGCGGTGCCGCCAATTCATAAAAATATTGGCCATCACATGCGGTGCCACCTGTGCCGAAAGGGCAGCATACTCGTGCGACTGCATTTTGTCCTCCGCTGCAAGCTTGGCCTGCAGTTCGTTCAGCTTGCCCTTGTAGTTGTAGTACAGCAATGCAAGCACCGTAAAATTGCCATGGATCACCAGGAGCGACTGCAGGTACTGCCCCCAGCTAAAGCGGTAGTCTGGAACGACATAGGCGCCGTTAATAATCTTGATCGACCACTGCCCATAGAGCACCTGAAAGATCAGCAGCCCTGAAAGCGTATAAAATGCCAGGAGCAGCAGCGCGGCGACCAGCTTTTTGCCCTTTCTGTAATACCGGCTGAGGATCTCCGAAACCGCATAGAATACCAATGCAAAATAAGGGACGGTAAGCAACGAAGCCATCACTGACATCTCTTTATTGCCCAGCAAATTAACCAAATAGAAATAGATTGCGTAAACAAGCCAAAAATAAAAATGTAACGAACGGCGCGTATATAACGGTTTAAGCATAAAATTAACGTTTTGTTTAACAATTGGTAGTATAAATATAATCAGAGATTCCCTCTGGGACAAATTTAGACCTCCAATCTCACCAAATCGTGACACGAGAGTGGATAGCTCAGATAGGAGAACTTATCTAGCAATAGGTAATGCTCCTTATTTTTAAATAAAATGAGGCGGGAATCGCCCTGCCATTTCAATATATCAGAATGCGGATGCATCGTACGGTGCAGGTAGAGCCAGGCCTCCCAGGCATAGGGGTATTGCACCAGCAATCCTGCAAATTCCAGATAAACAGACTGGATATAGTGCCCTGCAAATGCTTCACGCCCCATACCGCAGGTCGTATCGCAGCGATTCAGCAACTCGACAGCGAGCCTGCCCCCAGTTTCAGCAGGGACAGCGGCCAGCAGGGTCATGGGCTTTTTGAGCAAATGGGCCATCTCCAGGATACCATGCTGCACCCATATACTGCCCTCGAGGAAGGGAATAGCTGTTCGTTTGCTGCGCAACGCCCCCAGCGCAGAGGTCCCCCCATCGATATAGCAGAATACATGAAAGCCCCGCTCCATGTGGCGGCGCAGCTTGAAAAACAGCTGCGGATCTTCGGCATCCAGAAAGAGGAGCTGCTGACCGCCCCGCTCGCCGAGCAGCGAAGCATAATAGTGCTGCTGTTGCTCCAGCACCAGGCGGGATACCGGAATACAGAGCCGGTAGCCCTTTTGGATCAGGAATGCCGGTATGGCCCGATACTGGCCAAAGTGGAATGCCAGTATAAAGCTAGGCTCATCGGGGAGCGGCATTCCTGAGGTATGGTCGACAAAATCGATGCGATTGAGGTCAAGTGCAGCCTGCTCATGCGCAAATCTATTCACCTGGAGATAGAGCTTTTCCTGTGCGGCCAGATCAGTGACACCCAGCAGATGCTGCACATTGGCAGCAAAAAACACAAACTCCATCCAATCCTTTTCCCCATAGCGGAGGATCCCTTCTTTACAAATCGAAAACATCATAAATAACATTTGAGTAGTAAGTGATAAAGCACTGCACCAGAGTCGGGCGCAGTGCTTGGTTGTCTATCGTTATTAAGGAATGGCAATATTACATTTGCGTCCCTCCTCTACGTCATCGCTTCCGAGCATGAGCTGCTCATAAGTAAGCGGCAGCGGATTGAATAGACTATACTGTGTTAACAATGCTGTTATTTCCACGGCAATTCTTATAAAAAAGTAAAACCATCGGCTGTTCTCGCAACAGCTTAACGGCTTCAGGCACTGAAGACTGTGGATCGATCGGAAGTAAAAATTCGATTATTTATCGAGTTATTGAAGGACAGTGCGGTCATCTGCCGCTTGTTTCCTACACTTTCCTTTTTGCTCGGGATCTGGCAGGCAAAAGCGGTTTTTGGGGAAGCAAAGGGCTTTTTAGGGGGAGTTTCGTTTTTGGGCAATTAAGAGTTGTAACTTTACTATTAGACCTATCCAATTGATAAACAAATAGATGTAAAATCAATTTAAATTTTATTGTATTGACAATATCAATGGAGGTTAATGCGATATGAACTTATTTTATGGAAACGCGACAGTCCTATCAAATGCTTTTAAAATATCTCGAATCATACCGACGGCTCACAGCCGCTCAGGAGGAGATCTTGCGTCAGCTTGTCACGGTAAAATATTGTATACCTAAAGAGATTTATCTTGAGTACGGAGGTATTGCAAAGCATATTTGTTTTATCCATAAGGGCTATGCACTAGGATACGAACGCATCGATGAGGAGCCCCGTCTGAGTCGCATCTGGCAAGAAGGGCAGGTCATCTTCAAAGCCGAAAGCCTGCTCGCTTACCAGCGAAATGAAATGGATATCGTATTTCCCGAAGGCGGCCAGATCATCGAAATCCCTTTCGAACATTTTGAGCAGGCTACGGACCTGGCTCCATTTTTCAATTATTTAATTCAGCAGGAACTTAAATATTATCAACAGCAGGAAAATATATTCCGCCGGCAAAATATCAGAGCTCTGATCCAGTGGTTTCACCGGCACTATGCTTCCGTTCGCTTTAAGCTGACGGATCAGCAGATCGCGCAGTATCTGGGTATCACGCTCAGGTGGTACAATAAAAATAAAAACGATCCGACGTTAGAATAAAAACACCGCTAATAGTCACTCATGTCACTTAATTGAGAATATCTGCGTAGCATTTAGGAATTAATTCTATAGATAAATAATAACCTATCCCCTACTTTAGCATCGTAATCAAAACTCTTAAGTTATGATGAAAAACAAATTTGCAGTGAAGGCATCACTCTTCACTTTAATCCTGGCGCTGCTAGCAATCGGTACGTTTGCTGCAGTTGCAGTGATGAAAAAGGACGTGGTATCTGTAGACAAAGTCTCCACGACCTATTACTACAACGGTCCATCGACCAACTTGGCTTCGAATGTGATGAACCCCGCCAACTGGAGTCCATCACAAAACTCAAGCTTTACATGCGGACAGCCGACCGAAATTCCATGTAGCCTTGATGTCCCCTCGGACAAAAGCATCGAAGAGCATCTTGACGATTTAGGCGATCTGGCCGGCGTCCAAAGTGCTACTCCTACTCGCAGAAGCGAATAATCTAGCGTGGATTCTGTATGATCCCAGACCGCTCAATCACAATTTGAGGGATTAAGATGTTCGCACGAGAATCATTCGGAGGCAAAAGAAATTCTTTCCCCCGGATGATTCTCTTCAATGTAATACCGGCACCAAGCGTATTAAGCCTCTTTACATCACCAAACCTAACAGCACGTCTCACCAACTCTTTTCTTCGTTCCTGTAAAATCTGATCCAACAATCTGTCATCTACTAAATTTGGCATTTTATTGAGCCGTCTACCCAAAAACGTTTGCAACGTGTGCCGTGCGTCCCCGAGCCCTCCGGTACGTGCAGCACATTCCGCATGAATGAGATACATTTCTGCAATAGTGGGTCCGCAAAATGAGCCTCCGCCTCCACCTCCATAGTCTCCCCGAAAAAACAGCCCATTGTCGTTTTTATTAAAGAAAAGAGATTTTCTAAGATCGCCTTCGTCATAACTCTGATACAAAATGCTATCCATCCGGCTTACTTTAATGCTTATAGAATAATATGCAGTTGTTAAGAATCGAGGATATATAATCTCGGGGTTGCCATTGACTATAAAAGGATACGCCTTTCCACCGTCCACATTATGGTAATCCAGTAACTTGAAGTCCGAATTAATGCATTTATGTGCATACAGCTTTGCCTGCTCGTAATTGTGCATATAGAGATATACCTTGGCGAGGTATGCCCATGCAGCTACTTTGCTCGCCCAATAGATGCTTTTTTGTTTATCAGGCAGAAGTGCTGCGGCCTTTTGCAGGTCATCGATGATAAGTTCAAATGTCGCTCTTAACGATGATCTGACCGTCTTTTCATTAAAGTCATCGGTGACCTTTAATGGAAGTCCCAGTTTGCTTTCCATTTGGATAGGATCAACCCCTTCGCACCAGACCTGTGCCAATTCGAACAAGTTGATCGCTCTATTCAAGTAACCTTGCCCTTTGACATCCGCTGAAAGTGGGCTCGCACCATTTATCTTTTCAAACTCTTCAACCCCTTTTATAACAACGTTCGCTCGATATATACTTTTATAAGCTAGCGTCCAGCCTCCGCTACCATCGCATTCCTGAATCATCGGGCTATCCTCCCAACGGTATAGATCACGATCTGTTTGACAGAATAGAGCATCATATTCGTCATCTGGCAAATACTGGTCTGCGGACATCACCTCCCCTTCGGGTACTGCCAATCTATTGTCTACACTATTCAGAAGTGCTCGAAAATCGTCCAATGTTGCCGGTACAGCGAGCTTGCCATCTGACTTAACATCCAAAAAAGAAGAACAGCTCGAATAGCCTAAAAACAGCGGAGCAAATAATAAAATTAGATATATTGTATTTTTCATGTTAAGGTCTATTAGCGTTAAAAATTGAAGCGCCCTCCAAAGGACCATTGCGGTGGAGGCGTTATGGAATTAAAGCGGTTTTCGTATTCCGGATCAAAACCTTTTTTTGTCGATTTCCATAATAGTCCAATATTGTCGACATTGAAAAATACAGTGGCATCGATCTTGCCGAAGAGTTTTCTATCCATCTTGTATTGGAGATTGATGTACTGTAAGCGAATATGTGATGCAGACTCGATCAAAATAGAAGAATTTCGATAGTAATTTTCGCGATTGCTATTTAACGGATAGATCATCGCCGGCACTGAAGTTTTATTTTCGTCTCCCACTTCTTTCCATCGCAAATTATAGTCTGAATGTGTTATATTCTGCGCAAAGAGCGCACTGTAGTCTATGCTTCGCGCACGAAGATAATGTCCCAGCTTATAAAGTATGCGAAAATCAATCGTTAGATTTTTGAACCTAATTGTACTGCCCGCCGCGCCAAACCACCTAGGCAATGTAGGGCCCTCATACACCATATCGTCGAGTAGCGTATTATTATATATTTGTCTATAATCTTTTGACTCTGAGCCTTCAAAGTAGCCTATCGGATTTCCATCAGTATCCAGTCCTTTCCACGGATATGAAAAAAGAGAATAAACGGGCTTGCCTGCGATTCCAGCTATAGTGCGTTCATTTACAAAGTTGCGTCCGATCTTGTTGTTCAAATAATATTGCAATACCTGATCAGCGCTTTTGTTCAGATTTATTTGAAACTTCAGCCCCCAATTTGTGTTTTCAAATGCTGTAATTCCCATAGCGAGGTCTAGCCCTGATGCTTTCATTTTGGCTGAATTGCGAACGACAGTTGCTCCTATGCCAGCGGTAGGATCCATTTCATCCATTCCATAGAGATCATTTCCTCTTTTCGAATACCAGTCTAAGCTCAGGTTGAGCCTATCGTTCCACAAAGCGAGTTCGGCACCTAAATTTAACGTTGCGATACTCTCCCATTTCAGCTCCGGATTAGCGTAAGAAGCAAATGTCGCTATCGGGAAATTATTGAGTACATTAGTACCTACATATTGAATAGTATTCACAGAAGCCATTGACGGATCAACATTTCCACTAAAGCCATAAGTAGTGCGCACGTTTAACTTATCCAGTGGACCGTTATTCTCCAAAATCTTCCAACTCGCCCCAATTGACCAGAGGAGATTCCACTTATCATTAGTCCGGAGCCCAAAAAGATTAGTTGCATCACGTCTCAGGCTCCCTGACAAGTTCACCCGATTTTTATACGAATAAACTGCATTTGCAAAAACGGAAAGATAACGAACCTCTGTCTGTGTTAGCGATTGACCATTTGGGATATTATTGAGTCCGCCTGTAACCAAATCTGGATAGCGTGTAATATAGTCTACGTTCGCAAATGAAAACGTCGTCGGGTCATAACCATAAAAGCGGGACGATTCGCCAGAACTTTTGCTCGATCTGCCTTCAAAGCCAAGAATACCTGTCATACCATGTTCACCTATAGTGCGGTTAAAGTTTAACTGGATTCTCCCGTTGTGGGTAATTTGCTTCACAACAGATTGGTCAAGCACTCCACCTTTGGGAACGTTATAAATCACCGTTGCATTTGTGACATCTATTTCGGCAAAAGAATTGACGAGATTGCGGCTAAAATAGCTTTCCCGATCGCGTAAGTATTTCGTTTCTGTACGGTCAAGCACCAGATTGTATCTGAGATCAAGGCTCAATGATGGGGACACATCGTATTTCACCCCAGCATTCCAGTTCAATATCCATTGTTGACTTCGATTATCAAGATGACGATAGTCTGTCAGTGGATAATAATTCCAGTCCAGCAAATAATCGCCTTGTGCCATCTGGTCTACAAAATCATTGTTTCTTTGCGCTATACGTAATGGAAGTCCATGTTGATCAACAAAAGATGCATAGGGATAGAGCTCGTATGTAGACATTTTTACTTCACCATAAGCAGGTCTCCCTGCAGAAGTCGCATAATGAATAAGGTTAATGTCAGTGGACATTAAAATGTCTTTACTGATTTTTACTGCGTTATTCAGTTTATAATTTACTCTTTCACTTTTGTTTTTGGTGGTCCCGATCTGGCTATCAAATCCCAGTGAAGACATCCAGGCGTAGAGGTTGTTTCCCCCACTCCCCTGCAGATGATATTGTTGATAAAATGGACGGCCATAGAAGTGGCGGGTATATTCATCACGAACATCCACTCCCAAAAACCCAGCCTTTAGATGGTCATATTCCGCAGGTGTGATCTTTTGATTTTTCAACCTATCCAATGCTTCGACTATAGGTGTCAGAGGCAGCATTGCACTGCTGCTAATCCTACTGTTGTAATAACCTTTGTAAAATAAATATTCCTCCATCTCAATAAACTCACCGGTACTCATAATATCTAACCTGCGTAGATCCGGAGGACCTCCGGTTTTGATAGCCGTCGAAAAGCGGAAACTTTGCTTCTGATTAAACTTTCCCTTCTTCGTACTGACTACAATAACCCCGTTACCAGCGCGCACTCCCCATATTGCAGAGGCCGCTGCATCTTTAAGGACAGTTACGTTCTCAATATCCAATGGATTGATATCATCGAGATTTCCCTCATAAGGAAAATTATCCACGATAATCAATGGTGTCTTTTCAGCCTTGATCGTACTCAGGCTTCTCACCATGAGCCTATTTGCTGATGTGCTATTATTGTCCAACATCACTCCATTGGCCAAAGCCGGCAACATGGATGTGATACCCCGTCCGACCTGTTGTTCGAGCTGCTCTTTACTCACACTGGAAAAAGATCCTGTCAAGCGATCTTTGGGCGTGCTCTGATAACCTGTATTGACGATAACTTCATCAATCATCGCATGTTTTGCACTGAGCAATACTGTAAGATGGGGATGCTTTGTATTGAATTTCAGTACTATGCTTGTGTCCTGATAAGCTATGTGCCGAAACGTCATCCGTTCGCCACCAGTCAGATCTGGGATTGAGAAAAACCCTTGTTTATTTGTTTTTTCCCTAACCGAATTGTTTACTACCACTGTTACCTCTGTTATAGGGGCTTTTGTATCGCTATCCAGAACTATTCCTGTGACTTGTGCTTTTGACATTAACCCAACCAAAAGCGCCAGAAAAATCCCTATAAGTCTAATTTTCGCCATCTTTCGGATTGATTAAGTTCAACATATCTTTAATATGCCCTTCAGTCACACTTAGTGCTATAGTCAGCGCAATGAGATCTCCTCGCGGCCCTATCCATACATATCTAGGATAAATACGATTCGGAAATAATTTCTGTAAATAGTCGTCTTCTATAATTGACTGAAAATTTCCTGTCAATGACCGTTCGGCCAATCTATCCTGTAAGTGTACGATATTGTAATAAGTATCTTTTGTCTGCGCAGGGTTGACATAGATAAGCTTTGCTTGATCGGAAAACCGATCAAACAACTGGTCTTTCTCTTTCATCTGTCCAAGACAGATGGCGCACCATGTAGCCCAGAAATCTAAGACAAGTAATTTTCCCCGAAAAGCTTCAAGCGTCTGTCTAGTTGTATCACCATTATTGTAAACGAGGTATTCCTTCTTCCAAAACTCCTCCGGCACTTTCTGGCCGACCAGTAGAGGAGCAATTTGTGTTAGCCCATCCGCCCCGCTATCCTTGCGGGGCGTCTGAGCCGATAAACTAAACATAGAAACTAAAAACACACATGCCAACGACATGCGAAAAGCCTTTCTATAGCCACCAAATTGCCCGACGCATTTTAAAGCGTTTAGAGCGTTTGATTTTTTTCGAACGACCAAATACTTACCCTTACCCATCAAAACTGCACAGAACAACTGTAAACCACCAAATTTCAAACGGTACGCATCAGCTCTGCTTACCGATCGGCGACACACTACTGGTAAAGAAGATTCGGATCTTGTACGCAGCTTATACCCAAGCTTCACTATAGAGCTACCGACAGCTTGTAGCTGTTTAGTACCTCTTTGGTATATCTCCAGTACCTTTTTGGTAGCCCTTCGGTACCTATTTAGTACCTTTTCCGTACACTCCCGGTAGCTTAATGGTATACTTAAGTACCGACCAACTCCTGACCAACTTCGACCGTTCATCGGGTTTTCATCGGGACGGCATCGGGATTTCATCGAGTGCACCCGAAGAAATCCCGATGAAAAATGCATGCAGGACCGATGGCCCGCCCGAACAAGGGCAGAACTTAGGGCGAAGTTGGTCAGAAGAAGGGCAGAAGAACTGGAGGGATTAACAGCGGAATCATCAAAAGTAGAATCACCTGCTTTCGTGCATGTTCTCCCATTCGATAGGTATATAGCTTTTCTTCGAGCAGCCTTCGGTGAGGCTTCGAGACCTCTTCGGGATTCGTTCGGGACATGTTCGACAAGGCTTCGGCTGGCCTTCGGCCCCGCTTCGACTAGGCTTCGGGACGGAGTCGAAGCGCAGTCGAACAACTGCCGAACAAGAGTCGAAGCAGTCCCGACGCTGGTCCGAAGCAGACTCGAAGGCTTCCCGAACAATCCTCGAAGGACAGTCGAAGAGCCCCTCTTATTCCGGCAGTTTAGTAGCACCAAACAGGTACTTTTGAAGTACGTTTTTCCTTTGTAAATCTGCTTACGCAACAATTGCGTAAATAGTACTATATCTGTGCTATATCTGTGCTTAACGAGTGCTTGAAATATACAGGTTATATAGCCCCTTAAAAAGGCTAGAAATTTTAGCGTATTCATAATTTAGTTTGTTAGTGGTTACTTCGATAACCGACCGAAAAACTCAGCGACCTTTTTGCTCACTTCTATCTCTTTTTCGATGCACTCTTTTGCTTCTGCTGACAGCTGCATTTTGCCGAGGTCTATATTGCGATGATAGGCGATACAATAAGCGATCAAGACGCGGTACAATGCGATTGCAAATTCCTGCATTTCCTCATCCTTCAGGAGCCTATTTTTTCCTGCGCCACTATCAAGATATGTGCTCAAGAGCTGGAGTATATTAGCAGAAATAACCTCTAGCGCATATTGATTCCAGAATGCCTCAATCTCCTTTATAGGATCATAATCGACCTTATGGACGTCATAAATCATCCAGTCAAAAGCAAATTGTAACGCTAAAATCCTGTTCATCTTTCAGTAAGTTAATCCGTAACCGAAGTACATAGCATCTCCCTCCGATCGAAATCAGCTTTTTATTGGGAGCCTGATGTTACTCAGTTCACATTTGTAATAATTAATTCATTCTTGGAGCCAGATCGCGTTTGATTGAGGGGTCACACAGGTGTATAATATTGGCGTTACGCGTTCCATGGCAAGAGAAGCCAAATCTAATTTGGCCAAACCAGCCGAGCTACTCGGGGGCCGCAATAATGTTCTTTGATCTTTGCTTTTTATTCATAACTCGTTTATTGGTAACGAGTCTTGGCGGTTCGCAGGCAAATGATAAATGTGGGACTGCATACCGTACCTGAAATAAAGTTTCTGACACCTTACACACCACGGATTTACAGCAGTACCCACATCTATCTTAATGCACAAATATAGCATAAAAGTATAGACATGGGTGTTAAAATCTGCTGTCTTGCGGTGTGGCGTCAGAAATACAGGCACAAGACTCTTAATTTAAACACCTAAACTATATAGATGAATGATCTAATTTTTTTCTAAGACAAAAATAATAAAGTTATTTTAAAAAATCAAATTATTTAAGACATAAAACATAAAAACCTCTTATTACTTCCTTTAGCTATGGCTACAAATAATTGGTTTTTATTTCCTATTGAGCTTTATTTGATTATACAAGTAAGACTCATAAGACTAGATTTAAATATTGTTGCGGAGGAACTTTCGAACTTTTTAAAGAAAGGAGAGAAATACATTGGGCATATTGAAAGTAGTGCTCATAACTCAAAATATAATGATCAGATCCTGAGCGAAATCGCCGTGTACTTTTCTCAAATTGCCAAAATAAGACAACAGGAACTAAAAGATTCAGGCGATAGCACCATTATTAAAACAGAGTATACCATATATGATTTCTATCCGAAAGAGGTTCTATCCAACGATAAAGTACTTAAAGAGATTCCACCTATCCCTCCAGGAATCGGACCGGCACCAACCCTAAATGCATTAATTGAGGATCCGACTTTCTTCAAAAGAGCAAGAACTTTAAATGAAATTGTGAACAAAGCTAATGAAGTTCAACATCAAAAATGGGAAGCGAAAGACTTTACCCGCCCATTGGAACGCGCTGTAAAAGGCAAAAACAAAAGACTTGAGGTGATACTTAAAGGCGATCTCAACACGTACATCCTTGCCAATAAGCAAAAAAAGGTTTAGTATCTTTGCGATCGAAATGACCAATTTTATGCAAGTTGATTCTAAATTTAAAATAATTGATATTACCGCTATGCCACGAATAGAGGTCGAAAAAATGCTTAATGTATGTCTTTTGAGAAAGAAAAAAGGTTATAGTCAATTTGAACTTTCGTTTCTCATGGGACAACGAGACTTTTATGTTCGTGATGTGGAAGATCTCTCCCACACCTTAATTTATTCTGTACCCTTCACCAATATATTTCGCGAAATTTTTGATTGTAATATTCAGGCTATTGTTCCGGATTTAACTAGCGCGAATTACACTATTCAGATTTCAATGGCTAAAGATCATTCGGCCAATCCGATATATAAAACTGAAAAAGTTTTCGATGATGGTCGAGTAGAACTTATAGCCATCTTATCTGCGGAACCAAAAGATTTATTACTAAAATCCTCCAGTATAATTACAGAACAATCAGTTAAAGATTGGGTATTGAACAAAATCTCCATAGGATATTTTAGCAAACCTAAAAATGCCTTACAGATTCTCAAAGATTGTGAGAAAGAGCTTGGAAGCACAATACGTCCGTTGTTTCTGGCGAATGCCTTAAAGGCTTGCAATGGTACAAAAGGAACTCCCAAGTTGACGAGCAAGAAGGATGGGAATGGGAGGTTTGTTTTCGGAGAATAATATTGTTTGCAAATTTAAGACAGGTACATTTATTATATTTACAAATTCGTCATTTAATAAACCATAACCAGAGCCTAATCAAAACATGAATAGAAAAACAATATCTTCATTTATAGATTTCATAAATTATCTTGACACTGTCGAAATGTTAGAATATGAAATCAATTTATTCCGTGGTCAATCCCATAATCATTCATTGCTACCAAGTATATGTAGAAAGAACTCATCTAAGGATACTACGGAATTGGAGCGTGATATGCTTAGTGATTTCAAACGTAGATCTGCGCTCCTGATAAAAAAAGAATTTACAACAGATTGGGAATGGTTAGTTTACGCACAACATTTTGGCCTTAAAACACGGCTCTTAGATTGGACTAGCAATCCACTTATCGCTCTTTGGTTCGCTTGTCAAAATCTTAATAATATACATGATGATGCTTATCTATACATTTTCTCTTGTGATAACAACATGCGCGTCGATATTGATAAGAAAACTTCCCCATTTGAAATCCGAAGCACCAAAATCCTAAAGCCGATGTTAAACAATGAAAGAATAGTTGCTCAATATGGATGGTTTACCGCCCATGCTTACTCAAAATCTGCCGGCAGATTTGTTAAGTTGGAAACTAATAGAAAAGCTAAAAAGCACCTAACTGAAATTAAAATCCCTGCCACCTTAAAAAAAGAGATCCTCCGAAAACTATCGGTCTTCGGAATTAATAGCGGAAGTGTCTACCCAGATATTAATGGACTAAGCTTACATTTAAACTGGGAATACTTAGAGGAAAAATATTAATTATAAGCTTCGAGTATAACTCAAACTGTATCGCACACAATTTTATGGCCGGGTGCAATTTAAAGCTAAGCGACAACAAGATGATGGTGGTAAGCAAACAATTATGGCAGGATGTCATGGTTAAGCGGCCCTTGAAAATGGCGACTGAACAGGGTAAAAAAAGAACTTATCGTAGTTAACGCAACTTAATCCAAAATAATTTAAGTAAATTGGTAGAGAGCAATCAATGACCAAATGATTTTAAACAAGGAATACTATCAAACCCTTTGGGATAGATTTAGAAGCGCCAGTGTGCTTGGTGTTTTTAATGATAATATTTCGTGTATAACTACAAAACTCATATTAGAGCGTAATCACAAAAATAAAGCGGTACATTTCAATTTTCAGAACTCCAAAGAAACCATTTTTGAAATCGGGCAACATTTATTTCTTGAATTTGCTAACGACATATACAAAAACCATTATGACTTGCCCACATTAACGAAAGGAAGTAGATTACGAGATAAAAGAAAATATACAGACGGAAAAAAGCACGACTATATTATAAAGAGTATTAGTAATGGAAGTTATTTACTGGAGCATACCAAAAATAAAGCTCAATTAAATATAAAATATGATGATTTGGTAAAAAAGTTTATTCCTATAGAACAAGGGACAAGACAAACGACGTTACAAGGTTACACCAAGTTTTTTTCCGATTTGAACAAAGCACTAAAGCTAGACTTTACACCTACAAACTTTGAAAAAAAAACTGTCTTCATAGCGAAAAAAACTTTATGGGATAGCTTACCGAATAGGAACAAAATCCCTTGTGCCTATTTACCCAATCCAAGAGAAGAACAAAACGCCTCTTGGATAAGGTCAATCCCTGCATTGCAGGATTGTTTGGCGTACGTTACACCAAAGTATGAAGTTTGTTATTCAAATATCCTTTTGAGAAACGAAAAAGTCAAAACTATTGTTGTATTTGACACAGAAGCAGATAAGATTGAACAAATGGTTTCGGATAAAAACCGTTTTGGTTTCAATCTCATAATCGTTTCAAATAGCGATTTTTCTAAGCTTGTGAAAAGCCAATCTATTCCTTGTTGGAATTGGTTTAAAGAAGAAATTGAAATTGTGAACGCTTTATGATTAACTTCCGAAACATACCCAGTAACGAATTAGAAGAACATATCAAGAATCTTGATGAAAAAATTGCTTATGCCAATTCGGAACTTGGGGTTGAATTAAAATCCTACGGAAACATTTTGCGAATTGCCTTAAACGCAGTTCAATATGAAACGATTGAAAATTTAATTGAACGAGTTGGAATAAATCGAGAGTTAGAAAATGCTTTGGACAATGCAGGCGGTTATTCACTTGATTATTTGGATAATAATAATCCCAAAGCTGAATTGCTTGCAACGCTTTATTATCTCAAAGAGAATTTGCCGAAGCAAAAAGTTTTGTTGAGCTTTTTGAATACTGAAACGGTCAAAAGAATGATTGCTGTTTTTGACAACAACGATTTGGATTTTATCGGCAAACACATCCAAAACAAAAAGGTTGAGATTGTATCATTTTCAGCATTGAAAAGAACGGACGTCCAAAACAAAGTTTTAGTTTTTCATTCATTCAACGGACAGAGAGATTTTGACTATCTGTACAATTTGGATAATGAAATCCGTCTTATCGTTTACAAGCAAGAAAAGAACTTGTATCATAAATACCTTGACCAACGAAAGAAACTTATTGAAGCCGAAACAAAATCAACAGACCGTTTTTCTATTTGCGGAATTGAATACAAAGAAATCAGAGAAAATGTAACCGATATTAGTTCTACAATAAACGGCATCGTTTCCCGATTAGACGAAATGAGCAACAGAGCTTATGACGGTTACAAAAACGAATCTGATTTGTTGCTTGCTGATAGCGAAGAAAAATTGATATACAAAGTAATTTTCGATACAGCAACTTTGTTTTTGGAAAGTAATGATACGGTTTTTACGGATAAAGGCGATTTGAATAAAATTTACAAAATCAAAATTGGTGATAAAATCAGAGTTTATCCAAAGGAACGGTTAGCAGAAAATTTGTATCAAGTTGCTGTTGAAACTGAACCTGATGTTTTTGGAAAAGTTGAAGAACACTCAAAACTTTGGAAGCAAATCATTGGAGAGTTACGAAACAAATATGGTAACGATTTACTCTACCAAAAACTAAAAGAAAAGGGACTTCGTATTATGCAAGCAACGCTTGATACCTACGGAGGGGAAAGAAGTTTAAGGAAATTTCCGATGTTCAATAACGATTTGAGAGCTATCTTGAAACTTTATTTTCAAGATAAATCGAATAGTGAAATTGACATTGTATTAAAACCAATCCTAAAGTCAAAAACTACTTATAATAGTACTATGATAGTGCTTGGTCGTGGCTTGAAACAAGAATTGCGTTTGTTTTTGAAAGAAAAGAAAATAGGCGAAATTTTGCAAAAGCGAAATTTCAACGAAAACACATTACAAACTTTTGTTGATGAATTTATGCCGATACATACCGTAATAAGTAAAGATGTTTTTGGTGAGAGTATTGAAACTTTGGAAGAAGAAGCCTTACAATTAATTGAATTATGAGCGTAAAAGAAAACAGAGATATAGCTATTGAGCGAGTTCAGAAAGAAATAATCGGTCCAGGTTCAGATCTTTTTCACTGCAAAGAAGATTTTAGCGATGAAATCATTGAGGGAAAACCTTTGCAACGGTATTTTTCGGCTATTTTATTTCCAAAACAATTACAACCAAATGGGAGTGATAATGGCGAACAGGAAATGAAAGATGAAGATGCGGACGATGTATCCGACTTAAGTTCTGATATGGTTGAAGAAGAAAATAAACTTAAACAAGTTTTTGAAGAAGACGAGAACGAAACAGACACACAACCAAAATACACATCAAATACATTTTTCCCCTCACATTTCGGAATTACGTTTGCCGTTGAAAACACTTGTAAAAATTTTAAAGCAATTGTTCGTTTCGGTAATTATACCAAAGCAAAGCCCGAAGAGATTAAAATTTTTTATGGTGAAGAGGGGGTAAATTTATTGAGTGAATACGGATTGAATAGTGTTGTAAGTTACGATGAGGAAAACAAAATACTTTCTCAAACCAAAAAATTACAACGAACCAAAGACGGAAAAACAACCGCAGAATATCAGGCATTTCAAGACGGATTAAAGGCTTTTGCCAAAGTCACTTCTTACGATCATGCTTTATATAAAACCATTTCAAAACTATTTTTCAAGGATAAATACAAACGGAACGATAACAAAATTGAAGTTGAAATAAGCATTGCGGATATTCTTTCTGCCGGCAATCAGCATATCGAATTAAAGTTATCTGAACAACCAAACGTAAATACTGAAAAATGGAGTAAAGATATGAAAGAAAGTCTTGTCTTTCATTTGAAACTCTATTCCGACTATGCAGATAAATACTACATCAAGGCAGTTGTTGAAAATAAATCGTTGATTGCAAAAGGCAAGTTTTCACTTTCAAAGGAAAAAGTAAATCAATTGTCTTGTTTTCAGACCGAAATTAGAATTGAAAGCGAAAAATTGTTGCCGTTCAGAGATTACAAAGCACATCTTTATAAAACCGATGAAGATAGAATGTTGGATTATCTCTATCGTGATAAATTGGCTTTCGGAATTGGCCACAACACGGCTTGTACTTGGGAAAATGCACAATCACCCAATACACCGCAATGGATACAATCAACAT